>Ga0180007_10005154_pt1 | contig 13432 bp, 14 predicted proteins | sample MM_PC_MetaG_FD_121122 | JGI IMG/M metagenome (GOLD analysis project Ga0180007, IMG submission 121122) | Groundwater microbial communities from the Aspo Hard Rock Laboratory (HRL) deep subsurface site, Sweden - MM_PC_MetaG | ecosystem: Environmental > Aquatic > Deep subsurface > Groundwater... | reverse complement strand
ATTGCTAATAGCTTCATTTCTTTGCTATATTTTTGTTTTCTTCCCATAAAAGAAAAATCCCCTTTCTATAAACATCTACAAACTTTAATTATTTGTAGTGTCTACTTTAAGGGGATCATATCAAAATCTCCCAGTTATTTTTATGCGTTTTCTAATATTGCTTTCTTTTTAATGGATAGATTCTTCGTTAGCATACCGATAAGCAACATGATATATGCACATAAAGAGAATCCAAATATGTAAATAAGTAAAAAGATAGGTGCAGGTACTAAGGGTTGAAATAAACCTAAAATAGGTAATCCATTTTCAAATCTTGGATTGATAAAAAACATATTAAATGTTCCATCATGAATCCAGGTATTAAAGACTAAGTTCATAATGAGTGCAATAAAAAACAATATAGAAAATACTGCTGATGCCTTTAAGATGGATTTTGATTCAAGTTTGATGTGATTAACGAGTATTCCAAGACCGATAATTGCCATTCCACCATGATGGACCATCGTTTGGATATTGATTCCAATCGTTCCCACAAAAACCGTCATTGGGTAAAGCATGACTGCTACACCAGCAAATAAACCAAATGTTGCTAGAAATATTTTCAATGCTTCAAAAATCTTTTTATTTCTTGTTAATCCAGCAAATAGTGCGACATACATTGGTGTCGAACAAAACTGGAATGGAAATGTATACCATTGATAATTCCAATTTGCCTGATAAGAAAAAATGAGTTGTTTATAGATTTCAAACACAATAAGTATGATAGCAAATATCAGTAAAACTTTTTTTAGTTTCTTATCGCTCATGTTCTTCATGCGTGTGATTGCGATCACAGATGCAACAATCACTAATACAAGTGAAAGGTAATGAAACCAACCTTCACTCAAAGTCCCATAAGGTAATGGACGGTTCATCTCACCGTTTAAAAATTGTAAAATTTCGTTCATGTTGATACCCAGCTTTCATTATTCATCGAGTGTTATTATAGCACATGAACGATGTAGGTTGTATCAATATTTATGTAAGATATAATTAAATGATTTGTCTTTTTTTAAACAAAACAAAGCTTAGTATGATGGATACTACAGTTAGTGATAAAAAGATGAAAAAGTTTATGGTTTCAAAATTCAACTGATCCTTTAGCCAACCTACTGGTTCAGCAAATGTAAAAGGAGAAATATATTTAAGGGACTTTAAGAAAGCATTATCTGTAGCATAAGCAATAGTCGTTATGATATATAAAGGAAATGGAATAGCGATTGCAATAAAGTTGGATTGATTGGGTTTTAATACAATTGCCAAAAACATACTTAGGTATGCAATCATTAAAAACATGAAATAATCGAACAACCCAAACATCCAAATAGCAGAAATATCTTCTCCTGGAGCAACCAGCAAGAATCCTAAATCAACCATGAGCACTTGAATGAGCATGAAGATAAAAAGATTAACAGCAACAACAGTCATTTTTGTAAATAATAACTTTTCTCTAGATATTGGAAGTGTGTAAATAACTTCAACTGTTTTTTCCTTTTCATCTTTATTGATAATCCCAAACCCAACAATAGCAGCAAATATACCACCTAAAAGTTGTAGAAACATTGCTCCTTCTGTAGCGAAATATTCGATACCATTTTCTGGGATCCCACCAAACATTTCAAGCATGCCAACAAATCCACTATTGATTGATTCAAAATATTCAATCATTTGTTCAAGCGCTTCAAACATGTCCTTTGCCATCGGATAGATTACAATGACTAAGAGTAATGATAATGCTAAAGAAAATGACCATATCATCAAGCTTTTAAAACTTCTTTTAAATTCTAACTTGAATAAATTTTTAGAGAATATGTTCATGACAAATCCTCCTTTGTATAATAAACTGCAAATAACTCTTCTAATCCGATATTTCTTAAGACAACATCCTTAAACTTATATTGACTCAAGTAGTCAATCAAAAGATTCACATCCCCATGATAGGTATAGTGAGATGAACTGTTATAATCATTGATATAACTTAGTCCTTCTAAAACCAAATTCTGATAATTCGGAGTGACCATCAATCTCTTGTGTTCATCTTTTCTGATATCTTCCATGGATTTTGTAAATAGAATAACCCCTTCTTTGATGAGTGCTACTCTATCGCAAACTTTTTCGATTTCACTTAAAACATGAGATGATAATAATATCGTGGTTCCTTTTTTCTTAGCTTCGAGTAAAAGATCTAGGAATCTAGATTGAATCAGTGGATCTAGACCTGACGTTGGTTCATCAAGAATAAGTAGTTTGGGTTGGTGCATTAATGCGACAACAATTCCGATTTTTTTCTTATTGCCAAAGGATAGTGCCCCAAATTTCTTATTTAAGTCAATATCTAGATTTTCAATTAAGAGTTTTAAGTAATCAGTGTCAACCTTTCTAATCCCTTTAAAAAAATCGATAACCCCTTGCACCTTCATTTCATTGAAAAAGAAGGACTCACTTGGCATATAGCCAATATCTTGATTGATTTTGTGATTTCCCAATTTCACTTCTTGGTCTAGGATTGTTGCGTGTCCACCCTGAAGTTCTAAAAGTCCTAGAAGTACTCGAATCAATGTTGTTTTACCAGAACCATTTGGTCCAACAAAGCCAAAAATCTCTCCCTCATTGACTTGAAGAGTAACATTATGAATTCCTCTAGACTTTCCGTAATACTTTCTTGCTTCTACTACATTAATCATATAATCTCCTCCTACATGAAATCGTATGGTGTTAACTCATCGAGTGCATCATCTTCTTGAATCTCACTTTCAATGGTGTGATTGAGTCTGAATGCAAGTGTTGTTTGTCTTTTTTCTGATAAATGATTTGCTGCATATACCAATAAATTCATATCACCAAGTAAAATTAAAAATCTCTTCGCTCTAGTAATTGCAGTATAGATTAATTCCTTTTTAAGCATGTGCATATAGCTTCTAACCATTGGTATCATGACAATCTTATATTCAGAACCCTGAGATTTATGAATACTGATTGCATACGCTAAATTCAGTTCATCTAAATCACCTTTATCATACATTACATCATTATCATCGAATGTTACAACCATGTATTGTTCGTCTTGACTATTGGTTTTGATATCCTTAACAATTCCAATATCTCCATTCATAATGAGTCGTTCAGGATCATTGACAAGCTGAATCACCTTGTCACCTTTATAGTATGTTTTATCACCATATTTCATGGAAACATCGCGATTTTTATTGAACTCCTCTTGTAGTATTTTATTGAAATTATCAATCCCTAAATCTCCCTTATACATTGGTGCTAGGATTTGGATATCATCGACCATTGAATATCCTTCATTTAATGCTCCTTGCACCTGCTTGATGATAACTTCCTTAATTTTTTCAGCATTTGCTCGATATAGATAAACATCTTGATCACTATTTAGATCCTCTGCACTTAAATCTTGATCGTTGACTGCTCGAGCAAGACTAATAATTTTAGAATCCTTTGCTTGTCTATGGATTTCATTGAGTCTTACGGTTGTTATCATTTTTGAATCGATAAAATCAGCAAGAACCTGACCAGGTCCTACGGATGGTAATTGATCCACATCTCCTACAATGATGACTTGTGCTCCAGGCTTGATTGCTGAAAACAGCTTTTTAGCAAGAAATAAATCAATCATCGATGCTTCATCAATGATGACTAAATCCTGTGGCATTAAGTGAGACTCATCATAAGAAAATAACCCATCATAGCTATAGCCTAGGTGTCTATGAATCGTTTTTGCTTCCATATCAAGAAGCTCTTTCATGCGTTTAGCTGCTCTTCCAGTCGGTGCCATTAACGCTATTTTTTCATAGATTAAAGGATTCTTGTAATTGAGTTTATTATAGATTCTATAAACCTCTAACAAACCATCTATAATCGTCGTTTTACCAGTACCTGGTCCACCAGTAATAATTGATATAGGGCTTGATAAAGCCTTTAATATCGCTTCTTTTTGAACCAATGTATATTGCATGTTTTTTTGAATTTCAACAGCATCCAAGAGTGTTTCAAGATAATTCATGTCATAGATAACCTTGCTTGAATCCACCAATTCAAGAATTTTTTCAGCTAGCGATATCTCTGTAAAATAAGATAGGGATAGGTAGAATCTATCATCCTCGATGATGATTCTTTTTTCTTCAATGAGTGCTTGAATAGCAATCGATAAATCTAATCCATCTCCTAGGACTGAAGCAGCATAATTTTCAACCTGCTCTTTGTTTAAATAGACATCTCCATTTTGATAGGCAATGTATTGCATTGCGTATATGATTGCTGCTTTAATTCTTCTTAAATCATCCTTTGGAATGGATAGTTTACTAGCAATTTCATCAGCTTTGATAAAGCCTATTCCTTCAATATCATCAATTAATCGGTAAGGATTCTCCTCCAGTTTTTCTAAGGTGAGCATTTGATATTTAGACAGTAATTTCATAGCAAGCTTGCCTGATAAGTTATACCCATATAAAGCAACCAAGATATGTTCGTTGGTTTGATTTTCAATTAATTGTTGATGAAATTTTTCGATACGGATTGCTGTTAATCCAATCTCTTTTAAGACTTTTTTGTCATTTAATATGATTTTGATTGCATCACTTCCAAAATGATTGACAATTTTTTCAGCAGTTTTCGTTCCAATTCCATGAAAAAATGAACTTGAAAGATAAGATATTAGACCAGCAGCACTTTGCTTCTCACATTTTTTAAATGATTCAATTTTAAATTGATCCCCATAGCTGTTGTGCTTTACCCAAATTCCTGAAAATTCATACATGATATCTTCACTGACTATTGGAAAATACCCAACAATCGTGATGATTTCATCAGCTTCATTGGTTATTCTTGCGATTGAGTAGCTATTCTCTTCATTATGAAAAACATAGTTTTTGACTTTACCGATGATGGTTTCCATAGCTTCTCCTTCTATAAAAATACTTACTTAAATTATACCATGTAACCCCATAAAAAAAAGAAACCGAAGTTTCTTTTAACTATAAAGTCTTGTCTTTTTATCCATATATGCCTCAGAAATAAAGCCTGACCCCAAACAGACTTCTCCTTGATAAAAGGCACAAACCTGACCTGGAGTAATTGCACGAATGGTTTGAGGAAAGCTCACTAAAATCGTGTGATCATCCATCCATTGAACATCAACATCGTTATCCTTTTGTCGATATCTAAATTTCGCAGTCATCTTTCCAATGATTTTTGGTCCTCGCCAAATCACATCAGTAATCAATGCAGAATCACTAAATAAATGTGGATGATTAAAATCAGGTTCAACATATAAAGTATTGGTTTTCAAATCCTTTCCTACCACATACCATGCACCAAGTTCGTCTTTAGATCCACCAATACCTAGACCTTTTCTTTGACCAATTGTGTAATTCATTAACCCGTTGTGATCCTTTAGGATAGTACCATCAAGTCTTTTCATTTTTCCTGGTTGAGCAGGTAGATAATTGGATAAAAATTGATTAAAATGACGTTCTCCGATAAAGCAGATACCTGTGGAATCCTTTTTATCAGCTGTTGCTAAATTTTGTTCTAATGCAATCTTTCTGACTTCTTTTTTATCGAGCTCTCCAATAGGAAACATCACATTTCTCAACTGTTCTTCTTTGAGCTGTGATAGGAAATAGGTTTGATCCTTATTCGAATCCACTGCTCTTAATAACTTAGGATAATCTCCAGTTAAATCAATTCTTGCATAGTGACCCATTGCTATATAATCTGGATTAAACTTCTTTGCATAGTCAACAAAGGCTTTAAACTTGATCTCATTATTGCATAGCACATCAGGATTTGGAGTTCTATTTTTCTTATATTCATCTAGAAAATAAGAAAATACTCTATCCCAATAATCTTCTATAAAGTCTACTTTATGTAATATAATTCCTAGTTTATCAGCGACGAGTTGTGCATCTTGAAAGTCTTTCTCTTGCTCACATATCTCATCATAAGAAGTTGGATTGCCTTTGAAATCATGATTGGTTGCACTATCCCAATTACGCATAAAAACGGCTTCGACATCGTAGCCGTCTTTAAGAAGTAAGTATGCAGCAACACTGCTGTCTACTCCTCCGCTTAATCCAATAATGACCTTCTTTTTTTTCATTCAAATCACTTTCTTTTTACATCACTAGGCATTCTATATTGACCTCTTGGTGATAAGGATATACCTAAGATTTTTGGTCCCTCAGGGAGGGTTTGACGCTTAAACTGTTGTGAATAGAAACGCTTAAAGAAACGCGTTACATAATGAGTTGCTTCTTCCTTTGAAAAGTCAAATGCATTTATGATTAAGAAAACTATTTTTTCTTCATCTGCTCCATGTTCTAAATGATGGAATAGGATGAAATCATTGACATCATATCTTCCAATGGATTTTTCAGTATCCTGATTTTCTAACAGTTCCGGTGAAATTGGTGCTTTCAATATCTTATTCAAGGTTTCACCTACATTTGCATAGAGATGAGTTGCATGATACCCAATTAACAATTGAACCCATGTCTTTGGTAAACCCGCATTGACTGCATACATGCTCATCTGATCACCATTATAGGTCATCCAACCCAGTGCAATCTCAGAGAGATCACCAGTTCCTAAGACAAATCCACCATGCTTATTTGCTAAATCCATTAAAACCATGGTTCTCATCCGTGCTTGAGCATTTTCATAGGTAACATCTTTTTCGATGTGCGATATCGACTTTAAGTGAAGATCCACTGATTTTGAAATCGGAATTTCCAATTTAGTCACATCTAGTCCATCCATCAGCTTAATAGCTGCTGATTTTGATTGTTTCGAGGTTGCTTGAGCAGGCATTGTGACTGCGATAATATCCTTTGTATCTCTTCCTAATTTCTTCATTGCTTGATGACTTACAAGCAAAGCCAATGCTGAATCTAGGCCACCTGAGATACCAATTACAATTTTATTTGAAGATTCTGGAAGTGATTCAAGTCTCTTCACAAGTGCATAGACTTGAAGATTATTTGCTAACTCTATTTCTTCATCTAAATTAGAATCAGGAATGAACGGTTTTTGTGATACTTTATGTTCAAATTCAAAGGTTTCAGATTCCTCAAATTTAACAGGTACGAATTGATATTGATTTTGAATCATCATATGCATATCTCTATAAGTAGAATCTTGTCTTTTTTGATAGTTGATTGCAGAGATATCAATATCTGCAGTTAAAACTGATGAATCCATAGCAAAAGTAGAATCTTCAGCAACCATAGATCCCTGATTTGCAATCAATTTATGACCCGAAAAAACAACCTCAGAGCTGGATTCAAAATGACCAGAACTTGTATAAATATAAGCTGCCATTTGTTTTCTTGAGTGATCTAACACTAAATTTCTTCTAACAGAGAGTTTTCCTACTCTTTCAGGTGATGCAGAAAGATTGAAAAACATGTTAGCACCTGCTAAGCTCATGTCATCTGAAGGGCTGTAAGCTGCCCATAAATCCTGACAAACTTCAACACCAATTCTTATATTTTGATCAGCATCTTCAAAGATTAAGTAACCAAAGGGAACTTGCTCTCCAAATAGCTTGATATTTTTCATTGTTGTTTTATATCCTGTATGAAACCATCTTTTTTCATAAAATTCATGATAATTTGGTAAATAGTGCTTTGGTATGACTCCTAGCACCTTCTTTTGCTTGATAACAACTGCACAATTGTATAAAATCCCATACAAATCTAGAGGTGCACCAATAATAAAGATACCTTTATAGGTAGTTTCATCCATGATTTCCTTTAAGGCTTGTTTCGCTTCAGATATGAATGCTTCTTGGTAAAAAAGGTCACTTGCAGTATAGCCAGTAATGGAAAGTTCAGGAAAAACAATCACACTTGATTTTGTTTTTCCAAGAATAGAAAGAATTTCTTTCTTGTTGTGCTTGATATCACCAACACTAATTTTTGGTGTTGCTGCAGCGACTTTGATTAAACCATACTTATACATGATTTTGCTCCTCATAGAGATGATTTTTAAGAATATATTGATAGACCTCAGGGGTCAAATGTCCAGAATGTTTTTTTAAGCTTTTACGAATGTTGGATGATGAGATGTTTTCATTAAAAGGAAGATATGTAAACTGATGTTTTACATCTTTAAACATGCTTTCAAATTCTTCTTTTGAAATAGAACCCTCTCTTGTCATCACGATAAATGGATAGGATTCGAGTAATTCTTCATAATTAATCCAAGTTCTAAAATCCTTCAATTGATCTGAACCAATGACGAAATATAAGTCATCATGTATTTTATTGATTTCTTTTAGACTTGCTAAAGTTCCTTTATACTCTCTTCTTGATTCAATATCTAATACAGATGCACGATCTATTTTTTTAATTAGTAGTTCAAGCATCAAGTATCTATGGTAGAATGGAACGAGTTCAGGCTTCTGATAATCGTCACCAACAGGCAGTAATAAAACCCGTGCACCCTTGTAGGTAGACAATAGTTTTTTTACAATATTTAGATGTGCGATTGTAGGTGGATTAAACGACCCACCGAAAACTAAATGCATTTCATCACCAAATTAATTATATCATTTTTTAAATGATATGAAACTAAGGGGAATGAAAAATCAATAAGTTGTGTAAAAATACGAATTATCTTGACTTAATCTAGAGAAATGAGCGTTATTCTTTAAATCATTTATAAATATTGATATAATTGAAATGTATTATAATACCTATTCCGGTTTCCCGAAGGAGAGCGAACAAATGGACCTAAAAGAACGTTATTATCATAAAATTAGATTAGATAAGATGCGATTAACCAAGAGCAGAAAAGCAATGATTGAAATCTTGGAAAATCAACATCTTACTTTCAAGGAAATACAAAAAGCTTTAGCTTCAAGAGGCTTTTATAATGTATCTACGATTTACAACAATCTAGAATTTTTAGTGGAACAAAAGATAGTTGTTGAAATTTACATCAATGACACAAAATATTACGATCTCGCAATGGGCAATCCAATGCATTCAGCAGATAGTCATATTCACATCATGAATAAGGATACCAATGAAATTACTGAAGTCAATAGCCCTGATATCTTTGAATTCTTATCCAATCATCAAGCATTCAAGCATTTAGACCTTGAATACATTAGAATTATCATCTCTGCACAAAACAAGAAAAAATAAGCACAATTATTGTGCTTTATTTTTTTCTGAATTTAGGAAATGTTTTGCTGTTTCTATATTTGTAGCTAAAGGAATCTTATACACATCACTTAATCTAAATAATGCTGAAACATCTGGTTCATGTGGTTGTGCAGTGAGTGGATCTCTAAAGAAAAATATCATATCAATTTTACCGTTAGCAATCATCGATCCGATTTCCTGGTCTCCTCCAAGGGGACCTGATTTTTTTAAGCTTATTTTTAATCCTGTGTGTTCAATCAAAATAGAACCAGTCGTACCTGTAGCATATAGATCATGTGCCTTAAAAAAATCAACATGATGCGCAACAAAGCTTTTCAGTTCATCTTTTTTCTTGTCATGCGCGATGAGTGCAATTCTCATGATTATCTCCTTTTTAGAGCTCTTAATTTTGCAGATTTACTTCTTGAATTCCGGTTCATCTCTTCTTCAGTTGGATAAACAGGTTTTCTAGTAATGACTTCAAATTGAGAGAGATTTTGATGTATAATCGGAAGATTTTTTGGTATATCCGTTGAGCTTTCATCTCTAAAGAAATGCTTTACAATGCGATCTTCTAGAGAGTGAAAAGTAATCACTACAAGTCTTCCTTCAGGATTTAACATATCGACTGCATCATGCAAAACAGTTTCTAATACCTTGAGTTCATCATTCACTGCAATACGCAATGCCTGGAATACTCTCTTAGAAGAGTGTCCTTTTTCTTTATAGTTGACCGAGTCACATATTTTAACTAAATCCATAGTTGTTTTTAAAGGTCTTCTCTCTACAATTCTTTTGGCTATTTTGAATGAGTTTTTTTCTTCCCCATAGATAAAGAATAGACGAGCAAGCTCATCAGCTTCATAGGTATTTAAAATGGTTTCAGCAGTTATTTCTTGATGCTGGTCCATACGCATATCTAGGGATGTATCCTTTAGATAAGTAAAGCCTCTAGTTTCATCATCAATTTGAAATGAAGATAAACCTAAATCTAGAAGAAGTCCATCAATTTTATCAACACCAAGCTCTTTAAGTTTACTTTTCAAGTGCTTGAAATTACTTTTGATAATCTGATAATTTTTATAGTCTTTTAATACATCATTTGCATAACTTATAGCGAAATCGTCTTGATCGAATGCGTATAAAAAACCATTCTTTAAGTGATCCAAAATGAGTTTTGAATGTCCTGCACCACCTAATGTACCATCCACATAGATTCCATTTGGCTTAATATCCAAATAAGAAATCGCTTCTTCTTTTAATACTGTTTCATGTTTCATATCTTCACAATCCTTTTTTGACTTCAAGTCTATTATATATGATAAATCTTTATTGTTTTCATTTTAAAGAAAGAAAAAGGTGCCTGTTGGCACCCTTCCTTAATCCTTCTTGGATTCCTTCTTGGTTAAAACCTGTTGTCCTTTGTAATAACCACTGTTTGGTGTAACACGGTGTGGTAATGTGAATTCACCAGTTTGTGGGCAAACAACTAATGCAGGAGCAGTAAGTTTGAAGTGAGTTCTTCTCTTTCTCTTTGCAGTTTTACCCGTTCTACGAAATGGAACAGCCATCTGTTCACCTCCTATTTTTTCACTATCTTATCTAAATCAGCAAATGCAGGATGTGGGCTTTTCTCTTGTTCAAAGGAAGCTTCGTTAGCATCTGGATGATAGATGGTATAAGGTTTTTCGGATATTATATATCCAAAGATAATGTCTTCAAGCTCTAAAGGTTCTTCAAGTGGAAAATCCGCTTCTTCAGTATTCCCAAAGATAATCACTTCATCGAAGCTCATTTCATATGGGACAGGCTTTAATGTTTTAGAGCAAGCTAGCTCCATTAAAACATCGACATGTATATTCATAGTTAACTCGTCATGTTTAAAAAATATATCCGCTTTTACTTTTGCAGGTTCAATAGCTAATATCTCTAATGAATCTTCAATCATTTTCGAATAATCAATGACAAGATCAATTGAGGTTTTCTCTTTTAAATCATGGATTGAATATTTCATAATATCACCTCAACGAAGGTATTATACATAATAATTTGCTAAAAGTCAATCAAATGAATAGATTTTAAAAAACCCCATCGGGGTTCTTATAACTTACGGCTTGTACGTACTTTACTCTTTAAAATTTCTAAAACTTTTTCTTCTGTTTCTGTGAGTAAAGTCTCTAAATCATAATCAGTGTGAATATGGTGGTTTCTTAAGTGGAAAGGAACAATTGTTCCATCAGCTAAGCCAATCTCAAGATCTAACATGATATACTTTGGATGATCATTGTTATCATATTTTAATGAAGTTTCCATATGAACAACATCGAAATAATTAAACTCACCCGAAACATCAAATGCGATATGACCATTTCTATGGTCTACATTTGCTTGGTGATAGAATAATGAATCTGCTCCAAAAAATAATGCAGTGACCAATGCCTGGTCATATAAAAGTGTATAGGATCCATCTGGTTTTTTATCCAAACGGTAAGATACCTTACCTTTATGGTCAAATGCATCAGGAATCGTAATCACAATGAGTGATTCATAATCTGACTCTTTAATTGAGGATAACTGATGTGCGCGGTTGATAACGTGCTTATAATCTTCATGAAGCATATCATCATAAGAATCTTCTGCACGACCTGAAAACTTCTTGAAATATTTTGATGTATATTTAGAGCGATTTTTAATCTTCTTAGGTGCTTTTTCTTTGGGAACTTTAATTTTTTCAGCTTTGACTTTCTTGCCTTTTGGTTCTTCGGTCAAATCATCTTCAATAAAATCTTCATTTTCGATAGATTGATTCTTATTCTTCTTTTCTTTCATGGCAATACCACCTTTCGCCTTCTACTCTATTTTAACAAATATTTAAAATACTAGTCAACTTTTATTACGTTTTCAGAAGCTATTTGATAAATATTTCTAATATTTAGCTCTATTCTCCTAAAATGCCTTCAAATAACAAGTTTTGGAAGTCCTCAGTCTTGGCATCTAATATATAATCTTCTATCAAATTTTTGCTTAGTACTTCTGCTACACTCTTTTTTTCATAGGGTAAATCCTTAAATTTTTCCTCAAAATCTAATAAAGGTTGTTTATCAAAAAAATCGCCTTGAATAGCAAGGTTTTTAATAATACCCTCTGCTAAGTCTAACTTGATTTCAAATAAACCTCCAGATATTCTTTTCTTTAGAATCTTTGTATATGCTGGTTGTTTTTTATATATCCAAGTCTTCGATTCATATTTTTTTGCCATTTCATGAATCTTTTTAATTTCATCATCACTCAATTTATACGTTTGATTGGTTAATGTATTCTCAAAGTGTTTAATCAATTGTTCTTGAGTAAGCCCGTTTAAATATGGCTTTAAATTTGTCACTCTAGATCTTACGGAATCAATACCTTTGGATACAAGCTTTTCATCACTTGGTGAAATTGCTCTTACCATGGTTTCAAGATCACAATCGTATAAGAAAGTTCCATGCATGAGCATACCATGTTTATTTTGCAAAAACGCATTTCCCGATATTTTCTTACCTTCAAATAAAAGATCATTTCTACCTGAAAACTCGATATTGATATCCAGTAGCTTCATCGAGTCAATTATTTTTGATAAATAGGTTTTGAATGTAAATTCTTTATTTGCTCTCTTGGTGACAATAGAAAACATTGTGTTTCGATGATCTGCATAGACACATCCTCCACCGGTAGGTCTTCTATAGACATCGATATTGTTTTCTTTTAGAAAATTCAAATTCACTTCATTTTCAATTACCTGGTTTTTTCCAATGACTACACCATGAATTTCCCAAGTAAAAAAGTATGTCTCATCATTTTTGAGTAATTGAGTTAATACATACTCCTCTAACGCAAAATAGAAATAGGGTTTTAAGTTTCCTTCGTTATTATGTCGAATTAATATCATAAACATCCTCCAAAAAGGTATTTTTCTAAATTAATTATAACATGTATATGCTTGATTATGAAACATGAAGACTTTTATACAACAAATAAATAAAAAGAATTGCTTGATGTCTCTTTGTAAGTTGTGAAAATGGAAAATCGATTGCAGAAATGATATAATAAGTATAAATAAAGCCAACTATTTAATATAAGTCAAGATAAAATAAACAAATAGTAGTTATGATATAAAGGCATACTAAAAAGAATGCCTTATGACACATCTAGATCTTTGAAATTTAAATATGTTAATGAGT
>Ga0180007_10005153_pt1 | contig 13432 bp, 13 predicted proteins | sample MM_PC_MetaG_FD_121122 | JGI IMG/M metagenome (GOLD analysis project Ga0180007, IMG submission 121122) | Groundwater microbial communities from the Aspo Hard Rock Laboratory (HRL) deep subsurface site, Sweden - MM_PC_MetaG | ecosystem: Environmental > Aquatic > Deep subsurface > Groundwater... | reverse complement strand
TATTGCAAATATAATTGTTGGCCAGACGATGTTGTATTGGAGGATAAAATTGTAGGTCGCATGGAGGATTATGGCTATAGTGAGCCCTTTGAAGACCATGTATTTTTGAAAGGCATAGCTTTTTGGGAGTTTGAATATTTTTGCAAATAGATTCAAACCAGGTGTTTGGCCTAGTGTGCTTTCTTGTTTTGCAATGTAGATCGCGTATTTGCTAAATCCATAGTATAAGCCAAATATGCCGGAAAAAATCATGTGGGCGCAGGTGGTAATGGTCGATCGAAATGCATATATTCCTGCTAATTCTTTAAGGCTACTATTCTGGATGAACATCATTAGGTAATAAATGTTTTCTGCGAAGGCGAATCCGAGGGCGGCAACTAGGCTGTATCTTACGGTATCCCCTATGCTTTTGATTAAGAGTGTTCTTTTGTCTACGCTTTTTACAACGAAATGTTTGATGATTTCTTCTAGAGCTCCAAATAAAACGAAAAGGGCTACAAATTTAAGGTTTTGTTCAACAATGTTGTTTTCTAGAAATGCGGCGATGTTGAATTCCGGAAATTTTTCCCAAAAGTACTGAAGAAGTAATAGTGCGGGCGCTGTAAGACAGCCAAGTAAAAAAATCAGGATTGCTGTTTTCTTGCTGGACTTAGTTTTTTTAAAGAGAATGTAGAGCCAAATTATTGCCGGTATTGAGGCAAATCCAAATGAGATTAGGATGGGATATAGTTGTTCATTTGGCATTTAAGAGTTTATTGCTCAAATTTGTAGCTAGCTTCATCACCTGCTTGAGTTGAAGTGGAGGGCGCTGAAGCTTCTGGGTTTGCAGGTTGTTCTGGAACTGTAGGGGCTTGAACTGGTGTTGCTGCTGGTTCTGGTTGAACTGGTTGTTCGGGTGCTGGTGCGACTGCTGGTTCTGGTTGAATAGGTTGCTCAGGTGCTGGTGCAACTGTTGGTTCTGGTTGAGCAGGTTGTTCAGGAGTTGGAGCGACCGTTGGTTCTGGTTGAACTGGTTGTTCAGGTTGAGCAGGTTGCTCAGGTGCTGGTGCAACTTGTGGTTCTGGTTGTGCAGGTTGTTCGGGGACTGGAGGCGCTGCCGCTTCTGGAGTAGGCGTTGCTGGGGTTTCGGTTGCTGGGGCTACTGCTGGTTGTGGGCTTGGAGTGCTTGCCGCGGTATCTGTTAGTCCTGCTTTTGCCATTTCCATGCTGTCAAAACATTGTATTAGTTGTGTTAGTCCCACTACTTGCAAAATGTCGATGATGTTTGCTCTTGCTTTTGCAATAGTGATGTTTCCACCACCTTCTGTTATTTTTCCGTAGAGGTCTGTCATGTATCCAATTGATTTACTATTCATGTATTCGAGATTTTCTAGGTCGAGTATTAAATTAAGATTACTGGGAGTTTCTTCTAAAAGCTTGTAGATTTCCTGGATTTTTTCATCTACATTACTTTCGTCTAGTTGTCCTGAAATATGGACAATCTTCAGTTTTTTATCGGGAGAGCTACTTTGAGCGTCTTCGATTGTAATTGTTACATCAGTCATAGGTATAAAAGTTATGAGTTAATTTTTGCAGTTATTTCTAATCCTTGATTTTCTGTATTGGCATTTATGCCTGAATCGTTCTGTCTGGCGTTTTTAAGGTATTTTTTTGTGCTCATTCTTAGTCCACCTTCTTCTCTATCTTCGATCTTTAATTCATCTGTCCATTCGTCTACGATCTTCACAAGACCTCTTCCTCTAATCCCTGAAAAGACATATCCGGGTGCTTTTCTTTCGTCGATAAGTTTTTGTATTTGTTCAGCGCTCATTTTTACTTTCCCTGTTCCCGTGTCTTCTACAATTATTTCCAGATAGTCGTCGGTTTCGTAAATAAAGGTAATCCGTATTTCACTTCCGGGTGATGATCCATATTCAATGGCATTGTTGCAAAGTTCATCAATGACAGATTGGAATCTATATGCCCACTTTTCTTCAAAGTTTGTGGTGTTTTTCACCATGTTAAGAGTAAAATCTCTTATCCCTGACATAAAATAGGCGTTTGTTGGAAGGGTGATTGTTATTTTTGTTTTGTCTTGCAATTGTTGTTCCATTTGTTTTGTTTTAACTTTGATTATTATACCAAATATTTAGCTTTTAGTCAAAGACCCTTTTGGAGTTTTTTTGATTCTTCTATGATTGTTTTGTAGATATTTTTTGTATAGGGATCTTCTATTTTTGAGAGAATGTTTTTTTCCCTTTCTTTATCAGTAATTTTTAGTCCCATTTTTCTCTTGTAGTCGCCAATTTTTTCTGCAACCTTTTTTCTTTTTTCAAGTAATTTTTTAATATTTTCGTCGATTTTGTTTATATCTTCCCTTAATTTTGTTATTTCGTTCATATTTTAGCTTGCATATTTAGGTTTCTTCCATTAAATTACCCCTGCTAAAAAAATATTTCAAGGCTGTCTTGAAATTTGCGAAATCCTCCCTTTATTGGGCATGACGCATGAATGCAGGACAGTTGTAAACCACAAGGATTATGAATAAAACAGATTATGAAGCGATGTTTAAAAGTGCTGTGCACATTGGACATCGTAAGCAAAAGTGGAATCCAAAAATGAAGAAATTTATTTTTGGAGAGAGAAACGGAATCCATTTAATTGATTTGGAAAAAACCGCTAGTTATTTGGAGGAGGCTTTGACTTTTTTGTCAAAACTAGTTTCTGAAGGTCGGAAAGTGCTTTTTGTAAGTACAAAACCTCAATCTATCAGACTTGTTGAGCAATGTGCTAAGGATTCGGGAATGCCTTATGTTGTAAATAAGTGGATCCCTGGTTTTTTGACTAACTATTCAACTATCAAGACAAGGATAAAATATCTGCTTACTCTTGAGGAGCAGGAGGCTAGTGGTGAATTTGATAAGTACACTAAGAAGGAAGTTGCAAAATTGAAAAAAACAATGGAACAGTTAGAGAGTTCTCTTGGTGGTGTTAAGCATATGGATAAAAAACCCGATGCAGTTTTTGTTATTGACCCTATTAGAGATAATATAGTCGTTGAAGAGGCTAACAAACTTGGTATTCCTATAGTTTCTATAGCTGACACAAATGCAGATCCGGATTTAATTACTTATCCTATTCCTGCTAATGATGATGCGATAAAGTCTTTGAAATATCTGCTTACTGCGGTTGTTGATTCGATCAAAAAGTCAACTAAAAGCAAAAAATAATGGATAAAATTTCCCCTCAAAAGTCCTTTGATGAAATAAAGGATCAAGTTTCGAAGCTTTCACTTGATAGGAGGTGGGCTATGGCTTGCTATATTCCTGCTGTAAATATTGTGGCTTGTGCTTTGACCTCTGTGGCAATGGTGCAGAGTGAATTTTGCCGTTTTCATGCTAGGCAGGGCTTGGTGCTTTTTGGGCTTTGGTTTTTGACTATATTTGTTGGGCTCATAAGTCCGGAATTGAATTTGATGTTATGGGGTGTTTTGTTGGTTTTGCATTTGGCGGGGATGATCTACTCTTTTATGAATAAGATTGTTCGGATTCCAATTATTGCCAGTTTTGCTGACTTAATTCCTGAGTATTATGTTTATGAGCTTTTGACTGGGAAAAAAGCTGAGAAGTCTAAATCTAATATTATTTAATTTTTTATTATGTCTGTATCTATTGAAGAACTAAAAAAATTGCGTGAAGCTACCGGTGTTTCTATGATGGCTTGTAAAAGTGTTTTGGAGGAAGCGGATGGTGATTATGATCAGGCTTTTGATCTTTTGAGAAAAAAAGGTGAAGCTAAGGCTGCTGATCGGGCTGGTCGATCCACGAGTGAGGGTGTGGTTGCTATTAAGAAAGATGGTGAAAAAGCCGCGATGCTTACTTTACTTTGTGAAACTGATTTTGTTTCCAAGAGCGATGGTTTTGTTAGTTTGGCAAATTCTTTGGTGGAAAAGCTTTTTAACGGGGAGTTGCCTGAAAATCTGGAGGATGTACCTGAGGTGAAAGATGCGGTTTTGAAGCTTGGTGAAAATGTTAGGATTGGAGAGGCTAAGGTGTTTGAAGCTTCAAATATTGGTGATTATGTTCATTCAAATGCTAAGATTGGTGTTTTGGTGGCTTTTGAAGGTGGGAGTGAGGAGCTTGCCAAGGAAGTGGCTATGCATATTGCGGCTACGGCTCCCCAGGTTGTATCGCCTGATGAAGTTTCGGATGAATTACTTGCTTCCGAAAAAGTGATTTGGGCTGAGCAGTTGAAGAATGAAGGGAAGCCTGCTGAGATAATTGAAAAAATCATGTTGGGTAAGGAAAAGAAATTTAGAGAAGAAAATGCTTTGCTTAAGCAAGCTTTTGTGAAAGATCCAGAGAAGACGATTGAACAATTATTGGAAGGCTCCCAGGCTGTTGTAAAGGAATTTGTTAGATTCGCGATTTAAATGCCAAAATTTGATAAAATTGAGGATGTTATAAAGTCGTTTAAGGCCGGTGAAATGGTTATTGTTTTGGATGATGAAGATCGCGAAAACGAGGGAGACTTGATTGTTGCGGCTGAAAAAATAACTTCGGAGCTTGTTAATTTTATGGTTAAAGAGGGGCGTGGTTTGGTTTGTTGTCCAATTTCTGCAGATATTGCCGAGCGTTTGGATTTTGATTTGATGGTGAGGGATAATAATGAATCGACTAAGTGCAATTTTACTGTTCCGGTTGATTTGAAAAAAGATACAACTACTGGGATCTCGGCTTCGGATAGGGCAAAAACTATCAGGGCTATTTCTGATTCTTCTTGTGTTGCTGATGATTTTGCGAGGCCTGGTCATGTGTTCCCCTTGATTGCCCGGGAGGGAGGCGTTTTGGTTAGGGCCGGACATACTGAAGCGGCTGTTGATTTAGCGAGTTTATCAGGCTTGAATCCTGCTTGTGCTATTTGTGAAATTTGCCGTGATGATGGTGAGATGATGCGGAGGGATGAGTTGTTGGATTTTGCTGAGAAGCATGGTCTGAAGTTGACAACTATTAAGCATTTGATCGAGTACAGAAGGAAGAAGGAGTGTTTTATAGAGAAGGTGGTTGAAACTAATTTGGATACTTCACATGGGAGTTTTCGGATGATTGTTTATAAAAGTTTGTTGGATGGTGCGGAGCATATTGCTTTAGTAAGGGGTGTTGTTTGTGATGGAGTTTTGGTTCGGGTTCATAGTGAGTGTTTCACTGGCGATGTTTTAAATTCTAGGCGTTGTGATTGCGGAGATCAGCTTCATAGGGCGTTGGATATTATTGGAAAATGTGATAATGGAATTTTGCTTTATATGAGGCAAGAAGGCAGAGGAATCGGTTTAGTTAATAAGCTTAAGGCTTATAATTTGCAGGATGAGGGTTTGGATACGGTTGAAGCTAATGAGAAGTTAGGATTTGATTCCGATTTGAGAGATTATGGGATTGGGGCTCAAATTTTAGCTGATTTGGGAGCGAAAAAAATAAAACTTCTAACTAATAATCCTAAAAAAGTTATTGGCCTTGAGGGATATGGGATAGAAATTGTTGAGAGAATGCCTTTGCAGATTGCCCCTGATGATATGAATTTGGAGTATTTGAAGACTAAGAAGAAGAAAATGGGCCATATTTTGGATAATCTTTGATTATGAAAGAAGCGATTGAGCTTGCAAGGAATGGTTATGGAAAAACTAGGACCAATCCTCTTGTTGGTGCGATTTTGTATAAAGATGGGAAAAAAATTGGTGAGGGCTGGCACAATAAATTTGGCGTGGAACATGCGGAAGTTAATGCTATTAGGTCAGTACGGAATGTGCGAGATCTAAAAGGGGCCAGGATGATTGTGACTCTTGAACCTTGTTCTCATTTTGGAAAAACACCTCCTTGTGTCGATGCGATTGTTCAGGCCGGTATTGCTGAGGTTTTTGTAGGGATGAAGGATCCTTTTTCTAGGGTTGCCGGCAGGGGTATTAAGGCTTTGAGAGATGCTGGGATAAAAGTTGAGCTTTTGTCTAGAAAGGATGCATTATATCCTGACTTGTTGGCTTTAAATCAACCATTTTTGAAGGTTGCAAAATATGGGTTGCCTTATGTATGTATGAAGGCAGGAATGAGTTTGGATGGGAAAATTGCTAGTTCTGCTGGAATGTCTAAATGGATTACTTCTAATGAATCTCGTGTGCATGCAAAAAAATTGAGAGAAAAGTTTGATGCTGTTGTTGTAGGTGTAAATACAGTTAATGTGGACGACCCTTCTCTTTTGGCTAAGGGGGCTTTGCGGGTTGTACTAGATGGGACTTTGCAAATTTCCAAAAAGTCCAAAATTTTGAAAAATGGGCCTGTTTTGATTGCCTGCGGGGAGATTGCTCTTAATTCCGAAAAAGCTGATTGGTTCAAGAAAAAAGGTGTTGAACTTGTTTCTTTTGGGAAAAATATTGTTAATCTGAAAAAATTGTTGAGCTATTTGACTGCTGAGCACAATGTTGGAAGTGTATATGTTGAAGGTGGTTCCGGGGTTCATGGTGCTTTTTATGATGCTTTTTTGAAGGATAGTTTGATGATTGATGAGATTAATTTTTACATTGCTCCTTTTTTGCTTGGTGGTGAAAAAGCTTTGTCTGTTGTTGGGGGGCGGGGTTTGGGAAATTTGGCTTTTAAAAAAGAGTTTTTGTATAGTTCTGTTGAGCTGTTTAAAAAGGATTATCTCTTTCGGGGGACTTTAAACTTTTATCGACCTTGACCGGTGCTTTCTTGAATTTTTGAAATAAAATTGCGACGCTTTTTATTTCGGGGATTTTGAGTAGGTAGCTTGCAAAGAAGTATGTTCCGGCCCCAAGGCTTATCCTTATGATGTGTGAAATATTATTGTTTATAAGATTTTCGAGGTCTTTTGTTAAAATTATAATTGCTCCCATTAGACATGATGCCAAGATTATTTTAATTATTCTGGTGCTTAATGTTTTTATACTGAAACCGCTTAGATGTTTTTTTAAGAATGTGCTTAATAGTACTATTTGGATGATGAATCCTATGCTAAAACTTATTGAAAGCCATCCTATTCCATATTTTGGTGCCAGGGTTAGAGAAAGTGTGGCCATTGTAGCCATACTAAAGACATTTATTAGCATTGGGGTCATAGTATTTTTCTTTGCATAAAAGGCTCTTGATAATATGTGGCTTAAACTTTCGAATGGAATTGAAATTGTGAAAAAGACTAGAATTGTGGAAGTGAGGAGGATGGATTTTTCGTCAAACATTCCCCCACCGAGAATTAGGCTGATTATTTCTTTTGATAGGAGATAGATCCCGAGTGTTGATGGTATTGTGAAATACAATATTCGATGAATGGTTTTTTGAATATTTTGGGTGTAGGACTCTTTGTCATTTTGTGAGGCGGCTGAAACTATGTATGGAAATATTGCTGTTGCAAAAGCGATGCCGAAGAGGTTTACGGCTATGCTTTGAATGTTTCTGGCAAAATTGAATGCGGCCAGTCCCCCATCAATAATTTTCATTGAAACTATCGCAAATATGTATAAATTTAATTGCCAGGCTACAAGGCTGATGCTTCTTGGAATCATTAATTTGAGTATTTTTCTGAACCCCTTTTTTATACTTAGACTTGGTTTGTAGTTGTAGTCTGTGAAGCAAATATCGATAATTCTAACTATTAGATGTAGTATCGCACCGGCGAGGACACCGATTGCCGCTGAGTATATTCCCATGCTTTCGTTGAGAAAAATAACTCCGAGTATTATCCCCAGGTTGTACAATACAGGAGAAATTGCATAGGCAAGGAAGTGCTTGTAGCTCATTAAGATATTGCCGAGGCTATTGCTAATCGTGAACAGTATGGCTGTCGGAAGGATTATTTTAGTCATGTTTGTAATTTGCTCCTGCTGTTCAATGCTGATGTCGCCGAATATGTTTGGGATTATTTGCGGCATAAGTAGGAATGCTAGTCCGGCTAATACTCCTATTGCCAGGGTTCCCCAGGTTATTAGTGAATTGGCGATTTTGTAGGCTTCTTCTTTGTTTTTGCTGAGATAGTCCGTGAAGACGGGAAGGAAGGCTGCGGCCAGTGCTCCGGCGATAAACATATTAAATAGCAGATCTGGTATCAAAAATGAGGCGTTGTATGTGTCTGTCTCTATGGTTGTACCAAAGTTAGTGGCGATGATACGGTCTCTTAAAAGTCCGATGACATAGCTTATTAGCGATGCGAAGGAAACTATCAGTGTTGCGCCTGTTGCCCCGATTGGTTTGAAGATCTTTTTAAGCATGAAGTTATTTTAATGGAAAAATTGGTTTTCTGAGGGCTTAGCGCTTGATGTTTTAGGCTTTTTGTTGTATAATATATTCATGTTAAACTCCCTTAGAAATCTGAGTCGCCTGTCGATATTAAATAAAATCTTTAATATTAGTAGCTCTGAACGGAGAAATGTCCTTTTTGCTTGGTCGATGAGGTTTTTTTATAGAATAGGGTTTGTTTTGGGGTGGACTTTGTTGGTGGCTTATTTTACCTCCAGTTACGGAATCTTTTCTTTGCCAATATTGTTTATTTTCAATGCTCTGTTTTCTATTGTAGGTAGTTTTTTGTATTTTAAGCTTTTAGATAAAGTTAAGAAGCCGTTTTTGATGATGTTGACTTTGGCATTGGCGGCTTTGGTTTTGTTTGTTTCGTCGTTTCTGGCTTTGAATGAAAATGTTGTTTTCTTTGCTTTTTTACTTTTAGCTGAGGCGATTTTCCTTGTTCAGTTCAAAATTTTGCTTGATGGTTATATTGAAGAAATGTTCACACCGTTATCAAGTGAGCGTACTTTTCCTGTGATTGAGTCTGCGGAGACGATTGGTGGTATTTTGGGAGGTGTTTTGATCGTCTTTTTGGCGAATTATTTTGCTTTGTATCAGTTTATTTATTTATGGATTTTCTTCGTAGTTTTAACTATTCCGATTATTTTTCTTTTTGAGGCGTTGAATCCGGTTGTGGTAAAGGCCAAAGCTTGCGATGTTGAGTGTAAGGCCTCTTTGTTTTCCCGTTTAAAAGGTGAATTTGTGAACGCGAAAAATGTTTCTTTTGTGCGGAACTTGTTTTTTATTGTTTTGATTCAGTGGGTACTGTATAGCCTTCTAGAGTTTCAATATACTAGAGTTGTGTATCAAAATACTTCCAGTGTTTTGATGGATACAGGTAGTGGTTTTGAGCATGCTTTTGTTCATGACTTGGGATTGTTGTTTGCAATTTTTAGTTCTTCGGCTCTTATTATCCAGCTTTTTGTAGGAAGTAGATTGATAAAGTCTCTGGGAATTATTGCCACGATGTTGTTGCATCCGATTGTGACCTTTTTAAGTGTTTTAGGTCTAACATTCTCTTATACTTTTCCAGTTGCTGTGCTTGCAAAAAATAATTTCACAATGACCACGGCCCTGTATACCAATGCCTATCATAGTGCTTATTATGCAGTAAAAACAAAGTTTCGCGAACATACGCGTCAATTTCTTGAGGGCATGATTCGTCCTTTGGGTGCTTTGTTGGGAACTTTTTTGCTTTTATTGCTACAATTGGCTTTTTCAAATCATGGATATTTGTTTTTTGCGATTAATGTTCTGATGCTTTTGTTTTCTGCTGGTCTTTATTTTATTGTTCGCAGACAGCAGGTAAATTATACTCAATTGGCTCTAAATGATTTAAAGTTTTCTAAAGATAGGAAGTTGAAGGCGAATGCTTTAGATATTTTGGCTCAAAAGGGGCATAAGAATACTTTGGAAACTTTGCATGCTACCGTTTTGAATAAAAAAATGAATTTGTCTTTAAGGGTAAAAACTTTGAGGGCTCTTTCCGAATTAGCTCAACCGGCATCCATTGCTGTTATTTTGAAAGTTTTCTTAGAAAAAAATATTGTTTTAAGGGAAGCTTGTATTGATACGCTTTTTCATTTTGATTGCATAAGTCGAAAAAACCAAAATTATCCTTCGTATAAGTTTAATGTATTTCAAACACTAAAATCTGCGTTTAATTCGGAAAAAGATGAATATTTGCGAAATAGAATGATTGATTTGATCTCTTATATGAGTGAGGAATTTTCAATTGAATTTTTGCTGACTTTGCTTAAGTCTACAAACTTAAAAATCCGCTCTGCTGCGGTTTTGGCTTTGGGTGGTTTTGGTGACCAGGTTGTGGTTGCGAAACTTAGTAGTTTACTACGATCAAAATCGGATAGAATTAGAGTTTATTCTGCAATCGCGTTGCATAAATTTCCTGAGTACAAAGAACTTTGCGAGCATATTTTATCTGAGCATGTTTTGTCTACTGATCTGGAAAAGAATTGTCTGGCCGCTTTTGCTTTTGGAGAACTTAAATTAAAAAAAGGTGTTAAATTTTGTATGGATTGCATGCGCAGTAGTGATTTGGATTTAAAAATTCATGGGGCTTTAGCTTTGTCCAAGATGGGGATTCATGATTCGGTACCTGTCCTGGTTGATTTGCTTTTTTCTGATGATATTGCTGTCTCTAAGCGTAGCAAGCGTTTTTTAAAGAGTTGTGATCTTGAGATAATTCGGGATGTTGAGAGGATTATTAGGAATGTTGCTACAAATGTGATTTCGCAATATGCTGGGAAAAGTGGTAAAATTGATCTCGAATCTCTTGATGATGCGAAGATTAAAAAGCTAAAGTGGATGTATGCACTGTTAGATGAGTATGAAGAGGTTGAGTATATTGATAAAAAACTTAATAAGTAACCTATTTATAATGAAAGATATTTTAGAAATACACATTTTGGAGCCTGTTGATTCTTATCAGGTTGTTGAATTTGTTGGTGAATTTGATAAATTTGGTTTGTCTTCAGTGAAACCAAAGTTGGAAAGTTTTTTGAAGACTTTTTCTTTGGATGTTTTGGTTCTCGATTTCACTGGCTTGAAGTTTATCAATAGTGAAGGAATTGGGCTTTTGTTTGAAATCCATACTCATTTGGCCAAGGCGAATAAAAAGCTGGCTGTTGTTGGTTCTGCCGCTCATGTGAAGGATGTTTTTGAGACAGTGGGGATGAGTGAGGTAATTCCTATGTATGGAAAGTTGGCTGATTTTGTAAAATCAAACAATGCTTAGATTTGTTTCTAAAAGTGCGGTTGTGAGGTTGTTTATTTATTTGCTTGTTTTAGGGCTTATTTTGTCTGCTATCTGGGCTTACGGCTATTATTTTTTAGCTTTTGAATCTGTTCCTTATGAATATCTGTTGGTTTTAGTAGGGATATGTTTGTTGTTGATGTTAATCCCCGTCTATTTGCTAATGATTAGGCCTTTACGCATTGTTTTGAGGGAAATGCAGGCTCTTTTGAGCGCCCATCCATATAGGAAAATTTTTACTGATAGAGTGGATGAAGTTGGCATTTTGGCACATTTTTTTAATAGTGTAACTGAAGGTCTGGGGAAGGCTACTTATGATATTAATGATAGGGCGCGAATGCATGGTGAGCTTGAGGTTGCTTCTGAATTGCAGGGCGATATTTTGCCTAATTCAAATCCAGACTTTAAGGGGATCTATATTGTTGCTAAGAATAAACCCGCATCTGAGCTTGGGGGGGATAGTTTTGGTTTTATTGATGGGAAGGACTCTAAAAAATATATTTATATTGGAGATGTCACTGGTCATGGAGCTGCAGCCGGGTTTTTGATGTCTATGGTAAGTACTTTGATTGCTGTTTTTGCGGATATTTCTGATAATGCTCATTCTGTGCTTGTTAATGTGAATACATATTTAAAAAAATGGGTAAAGAAGGCGATGTTTATGACTTTGGTTATGTTGAGCTGGGATGAGGCAAATCAAAAATTGAGTTATGTTGGAGCGGGGCATGAGCATATTTTGATTTATAGATCTAAAACCGGTGAGTGTGAGTCTATTAAGTCCGGCGGTATTGCTCTTGGTATGGTTGCCGATAATTCCGAATTGATTAAGGAGAGTGAAATTGCCTTGGAGGAGGGAGATTTTGTGGTTTTGTATACGGATGGTATTACTGAAGCTAAAAATGATGCAGGTGAGCTTTATGGCTTGGATCGTCTGATTGAGGCTGTAAAAGAGTATGCAAAAACTTATTCTGCAGATGGTGTGAATTTTCATATCGCAATGGCTGTTTCAAATTTTATGGAAAAACATTCACAGGAAGATGATATGACTTTGATTGTTTTGCAGAAAGTTGCCAAAGATGTGGGACTTAAAACTGCTTCTTCTACTTCGTGGGATTAGTTTAGCCAGCCTGGTAGATGCCTTGCTTTGATTATTCCGGGTATCTTTTTTATTGTATCGATGTCATCGATATTGAATTTTCCAATGTATAGGTCTTTGAGATCTCCTCCATTTTCCATGAATTGTTCGATTTTTTTATATCCTTTGTAGTAAATGTAGTCTTTTGTGAAAGCTCCTCTTTTGCTTGTATCCATAATGCCTCTTTTGGCTTTTAACGCTGACCTGAAGGCAGTATCTGGGCTTGCTCCGAATTTTAGTGCTTCGTTGTAAACTTCGAGAAAAGATCCTTCCAGGGCCTTGCTAATTGCTATTACATGAGTTAATGCTTTGTCGTTTTTTATAAAAGGTGTGTGTCTTTGTTTTGACACATTGTACATTGCTAGGCCTTCCTGGGTTTCCAGGTAGTTCGCTAGGCCTGTGTTGAATATTTCATATGGTTGTAGTTTTCCGTTTTGTGCGGTTAGGATGTGTGTTTCTATTTCGTGAATAATTAAGCTCTTTATTCTTTCCAGGCTGAATTTTGCGTTTTTTCTTATGAATAATCGATTGTTTTTTCCTGCTACACAGTCGGCAACCATGCTGTCTTTTATTTTTATTTTCCAACTTTTTAGACCATATTTTTCAAAAGCTTCTTCGAAGTGTTTCTTTGCCTCATCGGCTGTGTAGAGGGAGTTTTCGCCTTCTTTTGTTTTGGGAATTTCTTTAAGGGCGTGTTGGCATTCATCTACTTCTTCCTGGCTTGGTTTTCCAAAAAGTTTTATGGATGTTGCCGTGAATGATTCTTCGTCGATATTTTCCAGAAGTTTAATTTTGTTTTGAATTTCTTCTTTTTTTGCTTCGAACGCTTTGCCAATCGGACTTGAGTCTGTTTTTATATCTTTAAGTTCGGTTATTAGTTCTACCGGGTCAAATTTTAGTTGTGGATATTCAAATTGGGGATTTTCTGTTGGATTATTTTTGAATTTTTCTCTTTCGGATTCAAGATTGATCGGTCTTAGATGATAGAGGAGTTTTATTTTCCCATCTATCCGTATTAAGTCTTGGTCGATGTGGCTGTAATTTATTTTCTGCGTTTCCTTTTGATCTTCTTGGGGCTCTTTTTTTACTCCAGCCTTTCCCTTGTTGCTGATGCTTGGATCGATTAGGAATCCTTTTGTATCTCGATTTCCGATTATCATTTTTATTTCTCCTTTTGGTAGCTTCTCTATGTCTACAACTGTTTGG
>Ga0180007_10005152_pt1 | contig 13438 bp, 9 predicted proteins | sample MM_PC_MetaG_FD_121122 | JGI IMG/M metagenome (GOLD analysis project Ga0180007, IMG submission 121122) | Groundwater microbial communities from the Aspo Hard Rock Laboratory (HRL) deep subsurface site, Sweden - MM_PC_MetaG | ecosystem: Environmental > Aquatic > Deep subsurface > Groundwater... | reverse complement strand
GTACCTGGTTCGCGACCTCTGGCAACCGCTGTTCGCTCGCAACGCGGACGACAAAGGGCTGATTCTGGCGAGCTACGTGGCCACGGTGGGCGTTGTCGTGGCAGGCACCGCGCTGGGGCTTCAGGCCGACTCGATCCGCGACATCTGGGACTGGATCATGATGTCGGTCGGGGCGGCCGTCGTGGTGCCCAACGTGCTCCGCTGGTACTGGTGGCGCTTGAACGGCACCGGCTACGCCGTGGGAACGCTGGTGGGGATCGTGGCCTCGCTGGTGCTGCTGGGAATCCTGCACAACTACCAGTTGAGCCTGGTCGATCTGGGCCTGGCCACGACGGGCATCTTCCCGTCGGCCTTCCCCAAGACGATGCTGCTGCTGGCGGCGCTGGGCCTGGCTGTGCTGGCCGGACCCCTGTGGTGCTCTTTCCTGTGCCCGGTGGGGGCCCTGCAGGAGTTGATCCACGTGGTCGCCAGGCTCGTCCGGGGTCGCTTCCGCGACTGGCGTACGGTCTTGGCCTGCGCGCCGAACCCGCTGGACGTCAAGAACCGTTGGGTGCAGGCGGCGGGCTTCCTGAAGTACGTGGTGCTGGCCGGGGCGCTGACCGGCTTCGCGATCACCCTCAACCAGCGGTTCCTGAGCTGGGATCCGCTGTCCTACCTGTTCGCGCTGCCGTGGCAGGCCCTGCATTATCATTTTATCGCCGCCGGGATAGTGCTCTCCTCGGTGTTCACCTACCGCCCGTACTGCCGCTTCTTCTGCCCGCTGGGCGCGGCCTTCCTGCTGCTGGGCAGGTTCGCCCCCCTGGCCCGCTTTTTCCCGGTCCGCATCCTGCGCACCTGTGACTTCGGCGCGCACAGCGCCAGGGACATTTCCTGCATCCGCTGCCAGCGCTGCTGCCGCAAAAAGTGAAACTGAACAATCGAGAAGGTTTTGATGGACAGCTGGAACCTTGATTGTCGGATGAGACAGATCAGTTCTTGGCGATGATCTCTTCGGTGCGGGGGGGGACGGCGGCCGAGGAGGCGGCCATGTTCTCGACGACCTTGGGCTCGAGGAGCAGGTCGTTGAGCAGCTCGACGAAGCGGTCGACGACTTCGTCGATCTGTTCGCGGGTGATGGTGAGCGCGGGAATCATGTTGATCATGTTTTTGGCCGGACCGCCGCGCTGGAGCAGCAGCCGCTTGCGCAGGGCCATGTGGTGCAGGCGCTCGACCTCGGCGGTGGCGGGGTCGCCGTTGGGCAGCTCGAACTCGATGCCGATGGCCAGGCCGAGGCCCTCGATGTGCACGATCAGCGGGAAGCCGCTGGCGCGCTCGCGCAGGCTGTCGAGGAAGTACTTGCCCAGCGTCTGCGACTTCTCGCAGAGGTTCTCCATCTCGAAGACCTCCAATGAGGCCAGGCCCACGCCGCAGGCCAGCGGGGCGCCGGCGAAGGTCGAACCCAGGGTGCCCGGGCGGACGCTCTGCATGATCGCGCGGCGTCCGAGGATGGCCGACAGCGGCCACATGGTCCCGCCCAGCGACTTCGCCAGCAGGATGATGTCGGGCACGGTGTCGTAGAGTTCGCAGGCGAACATCGCGCCCAGCCGGCCCATGCCCATCTGGATCTCGTCGGAGATCAGCAGCACGCCGTGCTCGTCGCAGATGCGGCGCAGGCGCTTGAAGAAGTCCATCGGCGGGAAGATGTAGCCGCGCGCGCCCAGCGCCGGCTCCACGATGATGCCGCCCACGTCGCGGTTCTCGCGCAGGATGTCCTGGACCTTGCCCAGACACTCCCAGGAGCAGGAGTCGCAGGTCTTGCCGAACGGGCAGCGGCGGCAGTACGGATACGGCGCGGTGTAGTAGTCCTTCTGGATGTTGTACAGGAACTGGAACTGGTCGGCGTTGTACATCGACAGCGAGCCGGCCGAGCGCCCGTGGAAGGCGTTGGAGAACGAGATGACCTTGGGCTTGCCGGTGTAGGCGCGCACGAGCACCTTGGCGCCTTCGGTGGCGCGGGCGCCGCCGAGGTCGAAGTGGACCATCGTCTCCGGGATCGGCGACAGTTCGGCCAGCTTCTCGGCGAGCTCGACCTTCACGTTGGACAGCGTCGCGCTGGTGTGGGCCAGCAGGTTGGCCTGCTTGAGCAGCGCCTGGACGATATGGGGATGGGTGTGTCCCTGGTTGACCGTGCCGTAGCCGGCGACCATGTCCAGATATTCCACGCCGTCGGGGTCGTAGAGATAGATTCCCTCGCCGCGGTTGAACACCGGGGTCTCGTTTTCGGGGAAGTAGGCATAGGAGTTGTCGATGCGGGCAAGCACCTTCGCTGCACGATCAAGATAGTCTTTTTGAGTCTGTGACATCACGAATCCTTCTTCCTGGAATCCGTCCTTGGACTCCATGGAATCCGTTTCGGATTCCCTGCGCCCTGGGGGCGCGCGGCCATACGCAAATCCCGGGCCATACACCTGTTATTATCGAAATTCAAGTGCCACAAGCAGATTTCGATGGTAGGTCAGACGGGAGTTCATCAAAAACAATATAAATATGCAATGCGACCTGTGAAAAAACAACACAATTCAGCGATTTTTCACACGGCGGCGCGCAATGATCCTATTTTCCGGTTTCAAAATAGGGTGCCGGTTCCAGTCCGTAAGAAGCGGGGTTGAAGAAATCATCCACCATGTCGGTGAAGCCGTTGGCCAGCAACTTGCGCTGGATCGTCGGACGAATGCCGGTGGGGACATGGTAGCCGACGATCTTGCCGTCCTCAAGGCGGGCGGTCTGGTTGTAGACGAAGATGTCCTGCACCCGGTATTCACCCTTTTCGTTGAGCGGCAGCACCTCGCTGACGTGGGTGATCTTGCGCGAGCCGTCGGAGAAGCGCGCACAGGACACGACCACGTGAATCGCCGCGACCACCTGGGAGCGCACGGCGACCAGAGGAAGCTCCACGCCCGACAGCAACGCCAGGCTCTCCAGGCGGGCCAGCGTCTCCTTGGGCGTGTTCGCGTGCGTGGTGCACATCGAGCCGCCGTGGCCGGTGTTCATGGCCTGCAGCAGGTCGAAGGCCTCACCGCCGCGCACCTCGCCGATGACGATGCGGTCCGGACGCAGGCGCAGGCTCGAGTGCAGCAGGTCGCGCATGTTGACCTCGCCCTTGCCCTTGTCGTTGGCCGGACGGCTCTCAAGGGGCACCAGGTGGTCCTGGCTCAGTTGCAGCTCCGCGCTGTCCTCGATGGTGATGATGCGCTCGTCGTTGGGGATGAACGACGAGATGACGTTGAGCAGCGTCGTCTTTCCCGAGCCGGTGCCGCCGGAAACGACGATGTTCTCCTTGTTGAGCACGCAGGCCTCGATGAAGCGGGCGCATTCGGTGGTGATGGAGCCGAACTTGACCATCTGCTCGATGGTCAGGCCGCCGGGGAAGAACTTGCGGATCGAGACCACGGTTCCGCAGCGCGCGATGGGCGGCAGCACGACATGGATGCGGCTGCCGTCGGGCAGGCGCGCGTCGAGCCGGGGGCGCTCCTCGCTGAGGGGACGCCCCACGTACTGTGCCATGTTCCTGGCGGCGGCCAGCAGTCCGTCGGGCGTGAAGGTGGTCTTGGTCTTGTACAGGCGGCCCTTCATCTCGACCCAGATGTCGTCGGGGCCGTTGATGAGGATTTCAGAGATCCGCTCATCGTCCACATATTTCCAAATCGGGCTCAGAAAGGATTTGAGAGACTCGAGAAAAATATCCATGTTCCGACCATTCCTTGGGGGCCCGTCGAGGTGCGGGAACGAAGCCTTTCCGGTGCCTTGACGGGTGGGCGAAATATAAGGGAAACTGCAGGAAAAATCAAGGCTTCCCGGCGAAAAAAGAGTGTTGACACAGGTCGTTCATCTGTGCGACAAAAACCAACGGCGAAACGGAATTCAGACAGTTCCAGAGAAGCGGTCACAAATGAGCAACCCCAGGTACAAGATTCTCAAAAAGCTTGACGCGGGAGGCATGGCCGAGGTCTTCAAGGCCGAAGTCGAGACGGTGCAGGGGTTCAAAAAAATTGTCGCCATCAAGCGAATCCGTCCGCACCTGATCAAAGATGACAAGTTCGTCCGCATGTTCATGGACGAGGCTCGCCTGAGCCTCTATTTGCAGCATGCCAGTATTGCCTCCGTGTTCGACGTCGGCAAGACCGAGGACCACTTCTTCATTGTCATGGAGTTCGTCGAGGGGCAGAACCTCCGCGTGATTCTCGAGATGGCCGAAGGCCACCGGATGCAGGTCCCCCATGTGGTGCATATCCTGAAGGACGTGTGCGAGGCCCTCGACTACGCCCACAACCTTCGGCATCCAGAGAGCGGCAATCCCCTGGGAATCGTGCACCGGGACATCTCTCCGCCCAACATCCTGCTCTCCCGGCGGGGTGAGGTGAAGTTGGTCGACTTCGGTCTGGCCAAGGCCGTCGACAACGAGAAGTCCGATCCCGGCGTCGTCAAGGGCAAGTTCAGTTACCTCTCCCCCGAGGCGACCGTGGGGGCCACCGTCGACCACCGCGCGGATATCTTCGCGGTCGGCATCATGCTCTACGAAATGATCACCGGCGAGCGACTGTTCCTGGGCGAGACGGACTTCGACACCGTGCAGAAGGTGCGCGAGGCCCGGATTCCCGCGATCTCGGCGCGCTACCCGAATGTCCCCGAACAACTCGAGGCCATCATCCTGCGTGCCCTCGAGCGGGATCCCGAAAAGCGTTATTCGACGGCGTCGGACATGGCCTCCGACCTGACGCGCTTCCTGTACAGCCAGGGCACAGCAGTCACCCGGCGGGACATCGCGAATCTGGTACTTTCCACCGAGAGCCGCATCGTTGAACCGATGTCCACCCTGGGCATGCGCTCCGAGAGCTTCCTGCGCGAGCTGCTCGAAGAAGAGATGGGGCAGCTGGTCTCCTTCGGCGAGGCGCAGAACCCCTTCGAAGAGACTGGCGCAGCGCCCATCGACCTGGGGTTTGCCACGGCCCCTTCCCAGTTGTCCGACGTGGTGCTCCCGGACATGGACGATCCCCTGCTGTCGATTCCGGTGCCCACGCAGAGCCTTGAGGACTCGGGGGCCCAGCGTATCGGCTCGGGGCCGCGGCAGGTGCCCTCGGTCGCGCCCATTTCGTTCATGAAAAAGAAGGAAAAAAAGCCATTTTCGTCCGGTCTCCTGCTTGGCCTGATCATTCTGCTGGCCATCGGGGGCGCCGGTTTTGTCTATTGGTGGACCCAGTTACGCTGAAGTCCCCTCAACTTCCCATATATGATCTTGATCATATGCTCCCGATTGAGTATTCTATCATGTCGATTCGGGTTCGCGGGCGATTTCGGCGGGTGCGTCCCGCACGCCTGCTGATCGGAGAAGCATGGCCAGACAGGAAATGATTGACGCCCTCGTGGGCACCACCATCGGGAACTATATCGTCCAGCGGAAGCTGGGTTCGGGCGCGATGGGGACGGTGTATCTGGGCGAACATCCGGAGATCGGGAAGCGCGTGGCGATCAAGATCCTGGCCGGCCACCTCACCGAGGACCGGAACATGGTCGAACGCTTCCAGATCGAGGCGCGTGCGATCGGCCTGCTGGAGCATCCCGGCATCATCGAGATGTTCGACTTCGGGGTGCTGCCCGACGGGCGCTCCTATTACACCATGGAATACCTTCAGGGAGAGACGCTGTCGGCCCGGATGAAGCGTGGCGGGATGACCGTGGCTGAGTTGTACTCGATCGTCGAGCAGGTGTGCGACGCGCTCTACGTCGTGCACCAGAACGGCATCATCCATCGCGACATGAAGCCGTCCAACGTCTTCCTGGCCCGGAAGGGCATGCGCACGGTGGTGAAGATCCTCGACTTCGGCATCGCCAAGATCCAGGACTCCATGCGACAGGACGGCGAGATGCTCACGTCCACCGGCGCCGTGCTGGGGACGCCCGTGTTCATGAGCCCCGAGCAGGCGCTGGGACAGAACGACCGCATCTCCTACCTGTCAGACATCTACTCGTTCGGCGTCATCTTGTACAAGATCCTGACCGAGCGGTTCCCCATCGACGGGACGAACATCCCTGAGGTCGTGACCTGGCACGTGCTCAATGATGCCATCGAGCTGCGTTCGGTCAATCCGCAGATCCCCGAGTCGCTGGCCCGCGTCGTGATGAACTGTCTGCGCAAGGAGCCCTCTGATCGGTTCCAGTCCACTTCCCATCTATTGGACGCCTTCTCTGCGGCCTGCGGCGGGCTGGACTTCAACTGGGTCCTCCCGGTGACCACCGGCCGTGAAGGCACCATGGCAGCGCCGCTTCCCGGCGGGCTTTCCGCCTCCGGGGCCCACCCGAGCCTGTCGCCATCCCACGAGAGCCAGTCCGGATCGAACTCCTTCTATCCGCCGCCACCACCACCGCTGGGTTTGAACCCGGTGGTGTACCAGACCTATCCCGGTCTGCCCGCGGATCCGGCCTCCAGCAGCGTCATCGGCGGAGGCAGCTTCGTGGGCGAGCGAAAGTCCGGCTCCGGGCGCGCGATGGCCATGGGCGCCTTCGTGGTGCTGATCCTGGCCGGCGCCGTCGCTGCCTGGTATTTCACCCGCGATCCCGATGCCACCGGAGGAACCAAGCCGGCGGCGGCCCCGATCGCCTCCACCGATCCGGAGCCGAAACCGGACCCGGAGCCGAAGTCCGTCGTGTCCAAGCCCGTCGAACCCGAGAAGAAGAAGATTCGCGTCCAGGTCGAGACCGTTCCCGTCACGGCGAAGGTCACCGTGCGCGTCGGCGACGTGGAGAAACCCGCGGCAGAGGCTCCCCTGGACTTTGAGGTCGAGCCCGGCACCGTTGTTCATCTGAGCGCGGTCGCCAAGGGATTCCTGCCTGCGACAAGGGAATGGACCGTCGACTCTGCCGCCGGCCCGCAGCAGGTAAGTCTGAAGCTCGAGCCCGAACCGGTGCCGGAGCCGGTCGTGCCCCGGCCCCGGCCTCCTGTGGAAACCGTCGTCACACCTCCGGTCATGAAGGTCGTGCCGGTTCCCACCATGAAAGGAACCATGAATGAAAAAATTGGAGACAGCCTCCTCTAAAATTCCGGCGATCCTCGCGTTCGCCGTCCTGTTCCAGTTGATCCCGATCGCGCTTCCCGGGGGCGTCTCCGCGGCCTACTCCCAATCGAAGAACAAGAAGCTCTTCGATGCCTTCAAGAGCGCGGCCGTCGTGCTCTATGAACAGCAGAAATACGAGGAGGCCATCGGTCAGTTCGAGAAGGCCTTCGAGACCATCCCTGATCCCAAGATCTGGTTCAACCTCGGGCAGTGCCACCGGCTGCTCAATCACTACGAGCAGGCGCTGCTGTATTACGAAAAGTTCCTTGACGCACTTCCCAAGATCCAGGACCTGCCAGAGAGCAAGAAGGCCGCAGTCGCCCAGGAAGTGCGCCAGTGGGTCGACGGATTGAAGAAGGAGAAGAAGGCCGAGGACGAACGGATCCGCAAGGAAGCTGAGGAAAAGCAGCGCCTGGAGAGGGAACGCCTGGAGAAGGACTCCCCCGACGGCGTGAAGTCCGACGCAGGGAAGGCCGACCCCGGTACGGAGCCTGCGGTTTCCGGCGCCGGTGGCCTGACCACGAAATGGTGGTTCTGGACCGGCGTGGGCGCCACAGTGGTCCTCACTGCGGTGACCGTGTGGGCCGGCACCCAGGCGCTCTCCTACAACGATGCCTGGAAAAAGGACTGGGACCCTGCTGACCGCGACTCGGCCAGGACGTTCATGAACGTCACCGATGTCTCCCTCGCCGGAGCGGTCATCGCCGGAGTCGCCGTCTCCGTCGCCACGGTCCTGCATTTGAAGCGCCCATCTGCCCGGGTCGAGGGAAAAGCCGCCCCCGTGGCGCTGCTTCCGTCCTGTGACGGCAGCGGTTGTTATCTCACTTTCTCACTGGACTTTTGAGGAACTTTGATGAAGACCCTCCCTCGAATAATGCTCCTGGTTCTGAGTTTCCTGCTGCTGACCGGACTGGCGAGTTGTCGATTGATGATGGACATTCCCGACGGTCCGCCGGTGCCGGCGGAATGCGGCAACGGCGTCGAGGAGGGGGACGAGGACTGCGACGGGCTGGATCTGGGCGGGAAGACCTGCATGACGCAGGGTTTCACCGGCGGCACGCTGGGCTGCTCGGCTACATGCGAGTTCGACACGAGCGCCTGCTCCGGGACCGAGCCCTGCGGAAACGGGTCCATCGATGACCCGGAGGAGTGTGACGGCGAGAATCTCGACGGCCAGACCTGCATGACGCAGGGTTTCACCGGCGGCACGTTGGGCTGCTCGGCTACGTGCGAGTTCGACACGAGCGCCTGCTCCGGGACCGAGCCCTGCGGAAACGGGTCCATCGATGACCCGGAGGAATGTGACGGTGACAATCTCAACGGAGAGACCTGTCTGCTCCTGGGATTCTCCGGCGGTGTGCTGGCGTGCACTTCCGCATGCGAGTTCGACAAGTCCCTGTGCGAGGCACCGGAGAACTGTGGAAACGACGTGATCGACGACGCTGAGGAATGTGACGGTGTTCTGTTTGCTGGTGACGCAACCTGCGAAACGCAGGGATATTTTGGTGGCGGCGCGCTGGTCTGCAACCCCAACTGCACGATGGACACATCGGGCTGCGTCGCGGTCTGCGGCAATGAGCGCATCGAACCCGGCGAGACCTGCGATCCCGGTATGCGCTCCTCGCCAGGCTGCAGCAACACCTGCCAGGTGATCGCTGGCTGGGACTGCCAGGGTGAACCTTCCGAGTGCTCTGGAATCTGCGGCGACGGCATGATCGTCTCCGACGAGGACTGCGAGGGTTTGGACGTCAACGGTCAGGACTGCACCTCCATCGGCCTGGGCTACGGTTCCTTGACGTGCACGGCCAACTGCACCTTCAACCCCACCCACTGCCATGCGGTCACCAACCTCGCCGTCGGCGATCGCCATTCCTGCGCGGTGCTCTCCACGGGAGCTGCGTACTGCTGGGGTGACGGCGACGGCGGTCAACTCGGCGCGGGCAATTACGCCGAATCCAGCGTGCCCGTCCTCGTGGGTGGCTCCCACATCTGGGTCCGAATCTCGGCTGCCGCAGTCAGCACCTGTGCAGTGACGGCCTTCGACGGCAGCTTCCAGCAATACATCTGGTGCTGGGGCGAAAACACCATGGGCCAGCTCGGGACGGGCAACACCCTGCCCAGCACCCTGCCGGTCGCTGTGACCAACTTTCCTCTCTCCAACGAGGATATCCTGATCTCGACGCGTTCGGACTTCGCCTGCGCGGCCTATGACGGCGCGAACCCGTTCTGCTGGGGCAACAACGCCAACGGCCAGCTGGGCACCGGTAACTATATCAGTTACCAGGCGCCGCGAGCGGTGCAGGACCTGGTCGCGATCTCGGCCATTTCCACCGGCTACGATCATGCCTGCGCCATCTCTCTGCCGGGCGCACTGTCCTGCTGGGGCGGCAACGGGTACGGCCAGATCGGCATCGGGGTCACCTCCTCCCCGAGGACTCACCCGGAGTCGATCAGCATCACCAACGGCCCGCTGAAGATCTCCGCCGGTGCATGGTTCACCTGTGCGGTCAACTCCAGTCAGGAGGCATATTGCTGGGGCCGCAACAACTACGGCCAGCTGGGCGACGGGTCCTTGATCGATCGCCATTCCCCGAACATCGTCCCCGGCCTAACCGGCGTCGCCGACATCTCGGCGGGCGGCCAGCACACCTGCGCCCTGATGACCGACGGAAGCGTGAAGTGCTGGGGTCGCAACAACAACGGTCAACTCGGAAACGCCCTGAACAACGATTCGCCAAGCCCCGTAGCCGTCAGCAACATCAATTCCGCGGTCGCCGTCGCTGCCGGCGTCAACCACACCTGCGCGCTTTTATCCGACGGCACGGCCTGGTGCTGGGGCCTGAACTTCTCCGGCCAGCTCGGAAACGGCGCCAATGTCAGCAGTTCCGTCCCCGTGCTGGTCCACTTCTGATTTCCGCGCATTTCCCTGACGCCTGAGTTTTCCATGAGCCTCTCCCGCAACTCCCTGCTCAACACGATCGGCGCCGATGCCATCCTTGAGCTGCTGTCTCCCTTCCTGCAGGACGACCGAGTCCGACGCTTCGAGTCCGCCGTCGAGGCGCGCCTGGAGAACGTCTGGCTCGTGGTCGAGAACCTCTACGACCCCCACAACGGCGCGGCGCTGGTGCGCACTGCCGAGGCCATGGGGCTGCTCAATGTCGTGTTCATCCAGACCGCGCCCGTCAAGGATGGGCTCCCCGGCAAGGGCGGGCGTCACCTGTCTCACAAGATCACCATCGGTGCCGAGCGCTGGATGCGGGTGCGCGAGTTCGACGCCTTCGAGAAGGCGCGGGACTTCTTTGCGCCTCTTGGGCTCACCCACCTCGCCGCCGTGGCCCCTCAGACCGACATCGGCAACGACCACGTGGCCCACCAGGCCCCACCGGTGTTCCTTGAGGCCCTCGAGGTCCCCCCCGCCTGCGCGCTGTGGTTCGGCAACGAGCGGCTCGGGCTCTCCCAGGAGGCCGTGGATATGGCCGACGCGTCCTTCACCATCCCCATGTGGGGCCTCACCCAGAGCCTGAACCTGTCCGTGTCGGCCGGCATCGCGCTCACCTCGGTCTGCGCCCGGGTCCGGCAACGCCTGGGCCGGTCCGGTGACCTGTCGGCGGAGGAGCGCCGGCGGTGGCTGGCGCGCTACGTGCTCGAGTCCGTGGATCGCCCCGAGTCACTCCTGCGCGAGACCATGTCCCGTCTCGGGCGCCCCTGGCCGGAGCATTTTTTTACCTCCGGGGAACACCCCTGATTTGTACCCTATCCCTGTTTCAGGTGGGCTTCCAGGCGTGACAGCGCCTCCGGGAGATTGCGGCGGCCGAAGCCGAGGCGGAATGATGCGGCGTATTCAGGCCCGTACAGGGAGCCCGGCAGGAGCATGACACCGGCTTTTTCGACCAGGTCTGCACAGAAGGCGTCTGATCCCTGTGGGCCGCGCAGGCGGGGAAACGCGATGGGACCGGCGATGGGGCGGGTCCACTCGAAGCGGCTGGCGTGGTCCGCAAAAAACACATCCAGCAGCGCCAGGTTGTCCTTCACGATGCCCAGATTCCTTGCCAGGATCGCATCGGCGTGTCGCAAGGCCAGCGTGGCCAGGAACTCCGAGGGAGCTGCGTTGCAGATGGTGGTGTAGTCCTTGAAGCGCGCCATCTCCCCCAGCAGCCGGGCATCGCGTGAGGCGATCCAGCCGATGCGCAGCCCCGCAAGGCCAAACGACTTGGACATCACGCCAAGGGAGACCGCCCGCTCGTCCAGCTCCGCTGCAGCCGGCAGCCGGTCGGCCGGATCCTGCTCCAGGCCCCGGTAGACCTCATCACAAAACAACCGGAACCCGTGCCGCCGCGACAGGCCGACCAGCTCGTCAAGGAAGGCCCTCGTCGGCAAAAAGCCCGTGGGGTTGTGCGGAAAGTTCACCACCACCCACCGCGTGCGGGGCGTGAGCACCCGTTCGAGATCCCTGAGGTCCAGTGCCCAGCCGCGATCCGGGTCACCCACCCATGGGGTGACCTGCGCGCCGATGCTGTGGGCGACCTCGGCCAGCGACTGATAGCACGGCTCCTGCACCACCACGTGGTCTCCGGGTTGGAGCGCGACGTTCATGAAGTTGAAGATGGCCTCGCCGGCGCCCGCGTGCACCAGCACTTCGTCGGCGTCGATCTTTTCGTACAGGCCGGCCACGGCCGCGCGCAGCCCGGGGGCGCCCAGGGACTCGGTGTAGCCCAGGTGCAGTCGCGCGAGGTCCTCGGCGGCGTTTGGCTCCAAGGCGATCAGTTCGTCAAGGCGCCAGCTCTCGCAGTCCGACGAGCCCAGCAGGTACGGTGCCGAAAACTCGTGTTGGGCGAAGTAGCGTTCCAGGTGGAAGGGGGACAGTTTCATGCGGCCCTCCGGAAGGAGGACTCAGTTCTCCGTGGCCGGAGGCGAGTCCAGGGGCTTGGGGAGACGGATGACGTACCGGTTGATGCGGTTGCCGTCTTTTTCCTTGACGAAGATCGAATACTGGTCGATCTCGAGGGTCTCCTTCTCGTTGGGGATCCGCCCGAGCCGGTCCAGCACGTATCCCGAGAAGGTGTCGTATTCTCCGGACTCGGGGAGCTCCATGCCGAGCACCTCGTTGACCTCCTCGATGGAGGCCTTCCCCAGCACGACCCACTCGCCTGGCTGGATTCGCTGCAGGTGCGGCTCCTCCTGGTCGGTCTCGTCGCGGATCTCGCCCACGAGCTGCTCGAGCGCGTCCTCGAGGGTGATCAGGCCCGACACGCCGCCGTGCTCGTCGATCACGATGGCCAGGTGGTTCTTGCTGCGGCGGAACTGCTGCAGCAGCTTGTCGAGCTTCTTGTTCTCCGGGATGAAATAGGGCGGCCGCATGATCTTCCGGATGTCGGGTGGCTCGGCCGACCGCGTCTGGTGCATGAAGAGGTCCTTGATCAGCACGATGCCCACGATGTGATCGATGTCCTCCTGGATGACCGGGATCCGGGTGAACCCCATCTCGGCGATGGCATTGAGGTCCAGGGGCTGCTCGAGGTCGATCACGAACATGTCGCGGCGCGGGGTCATGATCTCGGAGGCCTTGGTGTCGTCGAAATCGAAGATGTTGTGGATCAACTTCTTCTCTTCCTCCTTGATCTCGCCCTCCTCCTCGACGACCTCGACGAAGGTCATCAGTTCCTCCTCGGTGGCCGTGGGGGAGTGCTGGATGCGTCCGGTCAACTTGGGGATGAAGTTGAGCAACCAGATCAGGGGGGCGAAGATGGCCATGGACCATCGGATGAAGAAGATCGTGCCGCGGGCAACCATCACGTTGTTGCGTGTGGCCAGGGACTTGGGAAGGACCTCGCCGAACACCAGGACGAGCATCGTCATGCCGCCGGTGGCCACCCCGAGCGCATAGCTCGACAGCAGGCGGATCGCCAGCATGGTGGCCAGCGCCGAGGCCGCGATGTTCACCAGGTTGTTGCCGATCAGGATCGTCGACAGCAGCCGGTGCGGATCCTGCTTGAGCCTGTAAATCATGAGGTTGGCCCGATCGCCATCCTTGGCCAGGTGGCGTGCCCGGGTGCGGCTGATCGAGAAGAGCGCGGTCTCGGAAGCCGAGTACAGCGCAGACAGAAGAAGCAGGACGAACAGTATGATGATGTATAGTGCCATGGCGGATCGGCGGAAACGACTCGACTCCTAGATTCCCGGAGGAAAGCATAGTTGGGGCGGACAGTCAAGCCGCGCGCGCCTGCCTCGCAGGGCGATCGAGTTCTCATTTTTCTGGACAAGAGGATCCACGTCGTATCCGCCTGGAAACTTCGGGGGGCAAAGTGCCAAGTCGAAATCGAAATCGAAATCGAAATCGATTCAATTTCCTC
>Ga0180007_10005151_pt1 | contig 13438 bp, 12 predicted proteins | sample MM_PC_MetaG_FD_121122 | JGI IMG/M metagenome (GOLD analysis project Ga0180007, IMG submission 121122) | Groundwater microbial communities from the Aspo Hard Rock Laboratory (HRL) deep subsurface site, Sweden - MM_PC_MetaG | ecosystem: Environmental > Aquatic > Deep subsurface > Groundwater... | reverse complement strand
TCAAAATACATTCGTTTATCACCCGACAATTTCCTCTCGATAGATTTCAGACTATCAGAACGATAAACAGCCAGGCGTAGAATCACCCCTTTTGGAATAACCGTTTTATAATATTTTATCGGAAAAAATCCACAAACCTTGCGATATCCATGCTTCAGAGCGGCACTGTTGATACGAGGTGAAACTGTTCCAAAAGGCGGCGTAAAATAATGAACCGGCCGTGAAAACATTTTTTCCAGAATTCGTTTGGAATGACTCAATTGATAATTGAGTTCCTGCTCGTTAACTCCCCGCAACGACCGGTGCGACACACTATGTGAGCCGATTTCCCAGCCTGCATCAACAAGCTTCTGAATGTTTTCTTTACTTAGATGCTCATATTGAATGCCACCTAAATTGACATCCCACATATTCTTCCGGCCAATAAAATCCGTAATGATAAACACGGTCGCAGCTGCTGAATATTTTTTCAGAACGGGGTATGCATGGTCAATAACATTTTTATAACCATCGTCAAAACAGATCGCAATCCGTTTATCACTGCTTTCTGAAACTGTATCCAGCTGCGACAGCGTCACCAGTTGAAATCCCTTTGAGATTAAGAAATCTATCTGCTTGGCAAATGTCTTTGGGTGTATACAGGACAATCCTAATTCCGGTTTAGGATCAACTTTGTGGTACACCAGTACCCGGCAAATATTTCTAGGTTTAACGATAATGGATCTCCCGTTATTTTACGGGACTAAAATTGTATTTGCGGTAGAATTTCTGAGTAAATTCTGCAATCAGTTCATAGGAGCGAATCAGTGTCTCCTCTTCCGGCAGAAATACAATTCTGAAATGATTTGTTCCTGGTTTTTCACCAAATCCCTTACCATAAACGACAAGTACACCGGTTTCCTCCAGCAATTCAATGACATACTGTTCATCATCAACGCCATCGGGTAATTGGATTTTGGGAAAAGCATAAAATGCACCGCCGGGTTTAACGCAGGAGATGCCGGGAATTGCATTCAGCATCTCGAAAGTAATATCTCGACGCTTCTGGATTTTCGCCATCACTTCCGGCAAATGCCCGTCTCCTCCGTTCAGAGCCGGTGCAATCATGTACTGCTGAGGATGCGGAGAGCAGAGCCTGGCGCGTAGCAGTTTATTAATGGCCTCACGGTATTCCACAATCATTTTCAACGGGTCGTGAAATATTGCCCAGCCCACTCTCCAACCGGGCATTATGTAATTTTTGCTGAGGCCGCCAAATGTGATGACCGGAACCGTTTCTGAGAGGGATGCAATGGTGATATGCTTTTGACCGTCAAATAGCAGTTTATCATAAATTTCGTCTGCAAAAACAACCAAATTGTGTTTTTCGGCAAACTTGAGAATATTCAGAATACTTTCACGACTGTAATTGGCGCCCGTCGGATTATTGGGATTGATCACAACAATGGCCTTTGTCCGGTCATTTACCTTCCGCTCCAGTTCTTCCAGATCAATCTGCCAGCCGGTTTCCTCATTGAGCAAATAGGGGTTTAATTCGCCGTGATATACCGGAATCTGACCGCTGTACAATGGATAACCGGGCGACGGAGTCATGATATTATCACCGGGATCAATCAACGCGGCTATGGCAATAGTAATCGCTTCGGATGCTCCACTGGAAATAATGACATCGTTGGCGGTCACATTTTTGATACTTTTTACATCAACTGCATTGCGGGCAATTGCCTCTCTGGCTTCCAGAATGCCCATGGAATCGCAATAGGTGGAAACATTGTTTTTGGTACCTGCATTTGATGCAAGGATTCGATCGGCAACAATTTGACGTAAATCTTTCGGGGTTTCAAAATCATAGACCGGCGGATCGCCGATATTCAGATACAGGATTTTTTTACCGGTCGCTTCCATCTGTTTCGCTTTTACAACAATGTCACGAATTGCATAGGTGACATAATTTGTCCGATCTGCAGGTTTAATTGCGTGTGCCATCTTATCCCCCTACTTTGCTAGTGTTTGATAGTTTCCGGTACGATAATCATTTCAATAAACTGATCCGGCTGAACCAGATAATGGGCCAGATCCGTTAAATCAGCTACTGTAATCTTCTCGATAATATCCAGTAATTCCTGAATAGTCATGATCCGGTTCTCATAAATTTCCATTTTCGCCAGACGGTTCATCCTGGCCTGCATGCCTTCCAGCGAAATCACCAGACCACCTTTGAATTGCTGTTTTACTTTTTGCAACTCTTCTGAACTAATTCCGTTTTGTGTCAGTTTGTTCAACTCACTGTAAATCATATCCCGGATGGTTTCCAGTTGATCCGTTTCCACACCCGCATACACACCAAAAAGACCATTATTCAAATAAAGATCATAATACGAGTAAATCGCATATACAAATCCAAATTGCTCGCGGATATTGTGGAAAAGTCTTGATGACATTCCACCACTCAGGATGACATTTAGTAATGCCAGGTGATAACGTCGGGGATCACCCTGATGGAAAACCCGTCTGCCTAGCACTAAATGAGACTGGCTGATCGGTCGTGTAATCCGCTGACTTCTCTCAATGACAGGTGTGGCATCGGCTTGCAGTAAAAGGCCATTTCCGGCCGGTAAATCCGATAGGTATTTTATCACCAGATCAACCAATTCCCGATGATTTACCCGGCCCGAAGCAACAACAAGCAGACGGTCAGCCGTATAGTGATTGGTAATAAACTCCGTCAGCTGATCAATCGTAAACGACCGAATATTCTCAACGTTGCCCTGAATCGACCGGCCAAGGGGATGATCGGGAAACAGCTGCTCGGAAAAGTAATCATGAATGATATCGCTGGGAGTATCTTCTATCTCGCGAATTTCTTCAATGATTACCCCTTTTTCACGCTCCATATCTTCATTATTGAATTGGGGGTTTTTAATCAAATCCGATAAGACATCTACGCCGGTCGCTAAATGCTCGCCCATTAAACGGGCATAATAACAGGTCACATTTTTCCCGGTGAATGCATTCAAGGCACCGCCAAGGGATTCTATTTCGTTTGCAATCTGATATGCGTTCCGGTTTTTTGTACCTTTAAAGGCCATATGTTCGAGTAAATGGGCAATCCCGTTTGTCTCCCTGGATTCATCCTGAGACCCGGCAATTGCCCAAATTCCCAATGAGGCCGAATACACTGAGTCGATATACTCGGAAATGACCCGGATTCCATTTGACAGGACCGTCTTTTGGAATCGTTCTTCATTCATGTTAGTACCGGTTTCTCGAACGATCGGACCGGTCGTTATAACGCGGGTTCCGTGAACGGTCACCATCAGAACGTGGCGGTCGGCTGTGTCGGACTTCCTCGACATACCCTTCCGGCTTGCCCAATAATTCCTTTATGGACAATTCAAACCGTCCCGGTTGTGAGATTTTCTTTAATAGAACTGTGACTTTATCACCGACTTTAAAGACATCATTGACATCATTTGTACGTTCCCAGGCAATCTCGGAAACGTGCAGCAAGCCTTCTTTACCGGGTAAAATCTCAACAAATGCGCCATAGGTTTCAATTCGTTTAACGGCACAGTCCGTATAGGTTTTTCCCTCTTCCGGCTGTTCCATCATCGCCCTAATAGCTTTCACCGCGATGTCAGACGATTCGGTGTTAACCGCCGAGATAAACACAAGCCCGTCGTCATTAATCTCAACAGTTGCTCCACTATCAGCCTGAATGGCTTTAATATTCTTTCCGCCGGGACCAATGAGTTCGCCAATCATATCCACCGGAATCTGAACCGTTGTCATTTTCGGTGCATACTTCGAAATGTCCGGACGGGCTTCATTGATTGTTTGTTCCATAATGTCAATAATATGATAGCGTCCTTCTCTGGCCTGTTCCAGAGCTTCCCGCATAATAGTCGTCGAAATACCCGCAACTTTCAGGTCCATCTGGATGGCTGTAATCCCGTCTTTTGTACCGGTTACTTTAAAATCCATATCACCATAATGATCTTCGGCTCCGAGGATATCGGATAAAACGGCGACTTTGTCTCCCTCTTTGATAAGTCCCATTGCGATACCGGCGACGGTCTTTTTAATAGGTACTCCGGCATCCATCAGAGCCAGTGAGCCGGCACAAACCGATGCCATGGATGAAGAACCATTGGATTCCAGAATGTCCGATACAATTCGAACGGTATAGGGAAAATCGATTTGATCGGGTAAAAGTGTTTTAAACGACCGTTCGGCCAGGTTACCATGTCCGACTTCCCGCCGGCCGGTTCCGCGCATTGGGCGTACTTCCCCAACGCTGAAGGGCGGAAAATTATAATGCAGCATAAAGCGTTTTTTGAACTCTTCCCGGTCGATATCATCGATAATTTGTTCATCCATTTTCGTTCCCAATGTAACTGAACCCAGACTCTGGGTTTCTCCCCGGGTAAACAATGCCGATCCGTGGGCCCGCGGCAGAACACCTACTTCACAGGTGATCGGTCGAATGTCCTTCAACCCGCGACCATCCTGGCGTACCTGTGTCTCAACGATATGTCTGCGCATATTTTTCTTAAGGATTTCATCAATTTCGCCGAGAATGACATTGTCCTGATCCTGATAGTCTTCCTCAAGTTCTTCCACTAAAGATTTTGTGAAGTTCGCAATCGCTTCCGATCGGGCATGTTTGGATTCCAGCGCCAATTCGCGCCATTCATCCAGATTGGGCTCGGTCTTGGTTCGGACAGTTTCAAGTAATTTCGAAGAAATTTCAGAGTGCTGAACTTCTACTTTGACCGGTTTTATTTCATTGATTATTTCTTTTTGAAATTGAATCAGTTCAATAATCGCCTTATGGCCAAATTCCAATGCACCCACCAAATCATCTTCCGATATCTCCCTGGTTTCGCCTTCGACCATCACAATGGATTCTTCACTTCCGGCTACAATAATTTCAATATCCGATTCATCCATCTGGGACATGGTTGGATTAAGAATATATTCACCGTTTATCCGGCCGACTCTCACACCGGCTATCGGTCCCAAAAACGGTATTTTGGAAATACTGAGCGCTATGGATGCACCGGTAATTCCCAGAATATCGCCCGGATTTTCCTGATCTCCGGAAATCACAGTGGCAATGACCTGAGTGTCCGAGAAAAACCCCTCCGCAAAGAGCGGACGGATCGGACGATCGATCAGGCGCGAGCTTAGTATCTCTTTTTCGGAGGGGCGTCCCTCCCGTTTAAAAAATCCTCCGGGAATTTTACCGGCAGCATATGTACGCTCGCGGTAATCTACCATCAACGGAAAAAAATCCTGGTTCATTGGTTTCTCAAAATCCGAAACGGCGGTCACTAATACCATTGTATCACCGTACTGAACAACGACCGATCCGTGGGCCTGCTTGGCCATGCGCCCAGTTTCAATACTGAATTCTCTCCCGCCAAGGGTCATCTGTTTACGTATCAATTTAGACTCCTGTCTTTTTTACTATTTGCGAAGCTTCAGTTCGCCAATTAATTTCTTGTAAGCATCTCCATCATTTTTACTTAAATAAGCCAGAAGATGTTTTCTGCGGCTGACAAGTTTCAACAGTCCACGACGGGAACTGTGGTCTTTCGGGTTTTCCAGAAAGTGCTCGTTCAGCGATTTGATTCTTTCGGTTAATAAGGCAATCTGGGCCTCAGTTGACCCGCTATCTAGGGCATTTTTACCGAATTTTCCAATCAATTCCTGTTTGATTTCTTTTGCTAATGACATTCAGTCAATCCTCCATTCTAACCATTATATTTTTTATTCTTGCTCTACAGTTTCTTTCATCTTTTTTCATTTGAGTAATTAATTCCGCGCTCGTTGCAAATTTAATTTCATCACGCAAGCGTTCCAAAAACTTCATTTCAAGGTCGTGACCATAAAGATCGATGGCATCGACGTCCATCAGGTACACTTCAATAATTCGATTCTGTTCGTCAAAGGTCTTGCGAATCCCGATATTACAAATTCCATAGTACTGCGATGTGCCGACTGTGCATTCGGTCAGGTATATACCGTCGGAGGGTATCATTTTATCGGGACAATCAAGGTCTATGTTCGCGGTCGGAAAGCCCAGCGTTTTTCCCCGTCCGGAACCATGCCCAACTTTGCCTTTGATACTGTAATGCCGGCCCAGAAATTTCGCAGCTTTTCCCACATTACCATCAGCAAGCAGTGAACGGATTACTGAGGAGCGTATCGGCTCATTTTTCAATAATATCTGTCCCACAATATCAACCTCAAAACCGTATTTCTTTCCGTAATCCAGCAGCCGGTTCGCTTTCCCGCCCCGGTTCTTTCCGAAATGGTAATCATATCCAACAATCACTTTGCGGACATTTAGTTTATCCACAAGCACAGTTTTTACAAATACTTCACTATCCGTATTCAGCAAATCCTGATCGACATTCAGAAACAGAATACTATCCAGAGCCGAATCGTCTAAAATTGCCACTTTCTCCGAAGCCGTCGTCAGCTGCTTCACCGGGGAACCGCTTGAATCGAGGACATTTCGGGGATGCGGATCAAATGTAATCATCATGGAACGGGTATTCCACTCCGTGGCAGATGTAATAACCTGGTTGACAATATTCATATGAGCGCGGTGCAACCCGTCATAGACGCCAAGTGTCACAACCACCCCTTTATAATCATCTCCAAGTTCACCAATTCCATTAAATACAATCATTTTCGTTGATATTAAGCCCTCGCTGCTGCCAGTTCCGGAAGCACATCCGAAAGCGTTTCGATTTCGGCAGAATCTTCAATCCGATAGTCGCCAATTGCGGTTCTCTGTAATGAAATCAAATGCCCGCAACTGCCAACGGCCTTTGCGACATCTTCACCCAAAACCCGAATATACGTGCCGCTTGAACAGGTCACGTTCATTTTCAGCAGATTCCGTTCGACAATTTCTATTTTCAAATCATAAATGCTGATGGTAGTTGGTTTCAGTTGAACATCCTGGCCTTCCCGGGCATATTTATAAGCCGGTCTACCATTAACTTTTTTCGCGGAAAACATCGGTGGAACCTGAGTAATTTCGCCGGTGAATTGTGCTTCAAGTTGATGAATCATATCATTGGAAATTTCAGGTACATCCGATGTTTGGTTCACCGGGGATGTATTGTCCCCGGTCGCAGTTCCGGTTCCCAGTTTCAACAGGGCTTCATAGCTTTTCTGATTTTTCAGCAAATTGGACATCTGTTTTGTCGCTTTTCCAATCAGTAAAAGTAACACGCCTCTGGCAAAGGGGTCCAAGGTACCGCCGTGCCCGACTTTGACTCCTGGCATCAGTCGTTTTACCTGACGGACGACATCATAGGATGTTAGCCCAACAGGTTTATTGACATTCAGAATCATACCGGGTATTTCAGGATTCATTGTGTTCTTCATCTTTATGGACTGTCTGGATCAGCCGTTCAATTTTATCAACATATTCCAGAGTATCATCCTCATAAAAAAATATTTTGGGAACATATCTTAGTGAAATCCGGTTGCCTAGCAAACCGCGAATATAGGAACCTTTTTTGATAATATTCTTTAAACCCTGCTGACGTTGATCGGCATCTTTATTATAGATGCTCAGGTAGATTTTCGCTTCCCGCAGATCACTGGTTAATTTAACATTGGTAACAGTTATCAGGTTAGAACCTTCCGGCGGCAAATCCACGATGAATATTTCACCGATAATTCGCTTAATTTCATCAGCAACACGCTGGCGGCGATAATCCACCATCAGATAATTTCCACTTTCCTGTTTAAAACCTGAATACCGGCCTGTCGTTCGACAAACTGCTCAACCGGGCCGAGAATCTGGTCAATAATTCTCGTTTCATTATTAATCGTCACAATTCCCAGCAGTGTTCGGCTGAACTGATCATGGTAGCGCAATTCGGCAACCGACACATTAAACTGCTTCCTCGCTCCGTTTTTAATACGGCTCAACACTGATCGTTTATCTTTCAGTGAATGGGTTTCCGGCAGTAATAATTCCATTTGTAAAATTCCAATTACCATTGATTATTAAAGGATTTTCCTACACCAATTTCCGTTTGACCGATTTGACGTCAAACACTTCAATAATATCGCCTTCTTCATATTTTGTAAACCCTTCAAGGGCCACACCGCATTCATAGCCTTCCTGAACTTCCTTCACATCGTCTTTAAAACGTCTTAGTGAAGAGATGTGGGCCTCGTGGAGTATTTCTTCTTTCCGTTTAATTCGTCCCATCGCATTACGGTGAACTTTTCCCTCTTTAACATAGGAGCCGGCAATAAACCCGATTTTGGGGATTTTAAAAACTTCCCGGATTTCAATGGTTCCAAGATGTTCTTCGATTTTTTCCGGACTGAGGAGACCTTCAAGTGCGGCCTTGATATCATCCATTAATTCATAGATAATACTATAATGCCGGATTTCAACATTTTCTCTCTTGGCAACCTCTTTCACTTTTGGATTTGCCGTCACGTTAAAACCAATAATGACCGCTTCCGATGCTTTCGCGAGAAGTACATCGCTCTCACTTATATGACCGGCGGCTTTATGAGTGATACTGACCGCAACTTCTTCATTCCCGATATTACCCAGAACTTCACTGATTGCCTCAACAGATCCATCTACATCGCATTTAAGCACAACATTCAACTGTTTTATGCGACCTTCGGCAATCTGCTGGGAAATTGTATCCAGGGTCCATTCCTTTGCCTTGCGGAACTGCTGTTCACGCTGAATTTTCTGACGTTCGGATGCTATCTTCCGGGCTTCCCGTTCATCATCAACCACGGCAAATACATCAGCCAGGTTCGGCAGAACATCAAAGCCCACAATTACGGCCGGGTCAGATGGTTCCACCTTTTTCAGACGGTGACCGCGTTCATCATATATCGCCCTGATTCGACCGGCAGCCGGACCACAGACAAACGGATCACCAATGTTTGCGGTACCCTTCTGGATTAGAATCGTCGCCATGGGACCGTGCCGCTTATCCACCTCGGCTTCAATGACAGTGCCTTTCGCGGCAGTATCGGCATTTGCTTTCAACTCCATCATTTCGGATTCCAGTAAAAGCAGATCAAGCAGATGATCGATACCCTGTCCGGTTTTTGCCGATATTTCTGCTACCTGAACAGAACCACCCCAATCCTCAACCAGAACGCCATGTTCGGATAATCCTCGTTTAACTTTATCGATATCGGCTTCCGGTTTATCCACTTTATTGATGGCAACCAAAATCGGTACCGAAGCCGCCTTGGCGTGGTTGATGGCTTCTATCGTTCGCGGCATCACTCCATCGTCGGCGGCTACAACAAGCACTACGATGTCGGTAACCTGGGCACCACGGGCCCGCATCGCTGTAAATGCTTCGTGACCGGGAGTATCCAGAAATGTAATTTGTTTATTATTTTCAAGCACCACTTTGTAAGCGCCGATATGCTGGGTAATTCCTCCGGATTCACCGGCGACAACATTGGATCTGCGAATGTAATCAAGCAATGAGGTTTTACCGTGATCCACATGCCCCATGATCGCAATCACCGGGGGACGTGAAACAGCATTTTCAAGATCTTCTTCACTGTCTTCAATTTTCAGTACTTCTTCTCCATACTGTTCAACCTGCTCGGCTAAATAGTCATATTCATCGGCAATAAGAGTAATCGTATCAAAATCAAGACGCTGATTAATCGTAACAAACATTCCCATCTGAATACAGGTAGAAATCAGATCTGCGACATCTATATTCAGCATCGTTGCCAGGGTTTCTACAGTGGCAAATTCACTGATCCGTATTTTGTTAACTTCCTGCTGTTCATCGTCTTTTTCGATTTCCTGTTTCCGGTATTTTTTACGAGTGGATTTTTCATCCATTTTCGCCATTGTACGACGAATTGATTCATCGACCTTGCGGTCGTCAATATTGGCTAATCGCTTATTTTTCTTGCCTTTCTTGGTGTCTTCAACAACACCAGTCCGGCGTTTGCCGCCTTTTTGGTCCAGCCTGGATTCTATATCTGAAATTGTGATTCTTCGCAGCTTTCGCTTGTCCTTTTTCTTTTTCTTTTCATCCTTAACCTCGCCTTCTTTCGGAGCGGCTGCTTCGGTTGATTTTTCCTCGATCAGTACCTCAACTGCTTCGGGAGTCACATCGGTCAATTTATCGGTGTCAAAAACCTCCTTGATCAGCATTTCATGGATAGAAGAACTAAAATTGAGCGTAACCTTTATCGCTGATTCAATAACCGGGATAGCCTGTTGATATACCTCAGACTCAATATTTTTCCGTTCAGTCTCCGCACTTTTACGAGCTTCCTCTTCGGCTTTACGCTTTGATTCGGCCTCCCGCCGCGCTCTTTCTTTTCGAAACCGCTCTACGATATCTTTTTCCTTGGCAAATTCTTCCAATATTTTCAGGTAAGTCGATTCATCTACCGCAGACATAATTGTTTTTGCCGGAATTTTGTCCTTTTTCAGAAAATCGATAATCTCAATGTGCGAGATGTTGAGTTCTTTGGCAATTTCGAAAATACGTTTCTGTTTTACTTTTGAATCGTCAGTCATATCCAACTTTCTGTTATGGTCAGCCAGTGTGTTTCTACTCCTGGACTAAATCATCGGCAATTTCATCATTGGAGAGTTTATCATCGGCAGGTTTTTCGTCGATAAATTCATCGTCTTCATCGTCAAAATCATCGGAGCTGGCGGCTTCTGCCTGAGCAGCTTCCCGGACGGCTTCCAGTTCCTTTTTCCGGGCCTCAAGTGCTTCGTCAACAACAGCAATGATCTTCTCAACCGTTTTTTCGCCTAAACCTTTAATGCTTACCAGCTCGTCCTGAGGTGTATTCAGTAACTCTTCAGCAGTTTCAATACCGACGGAATAGAGCGTTTTCCAGTTATGTTCCGTCAATCCTTCAATCTCTTCGAGATACATCGTTTCCGATTCCGACATCTCGTAATCTGATTTCTTGATCGCATCAATCGTGTACCCGGTAACTTCCGAAGCCAGGCGAATATTCTGTCCCATTTTGCCAATGGCTACAGAAATTTCTTCATCGTCGAAAATTGCCAGAACTGTTTTCTTCTCCTCATCGATTTCCAGCATGTATGGCTTCGCCGGAGACAACGCTCTCGTAATTAAAATCTCCGGTTCACTGCTGTTATTAATGATATCGATTTTTTCGTTGTTCAATTCCCGGACAATAGCCTGAATTCGGCTGCCTTTAATACCCACACAGGCGCCGACAGCATCGATCCGGCGATCATTGGATTCAACAATCACCTTACTGCGGTCACCCGGGTGCCGGGCGACTTTTTTAATCTCGATGGTTCGGTCGTAAATTTCAGGTACTTCGTTTTCAAAGAGTTTAATCAGGAACTGGGAATCGGCCCGGGATACAATAATTTCCGGTCCGACAGTTCCAAGAATAGCTTCTTTCAGAATCGATTTCAGGCTTTCACCCCGGCGATAGCGTTCTCCCGGAATCTGCTCTTCACGGGGCATTTTCAGTTCCGCTTTACCGATATTAATAAATATGGCATCCCGGCGAATCTGGTGCACATCGCCAATTATTATCTGACCGACCTTTTTGGAATATTCTTCATAAATGGCATTTTTCTCAACCCGCAGAATCTGCTGATTCAAAATCTGTTTGGCATGAGAAATCAGCCGTCTTCCGAAACTGGAGGGATCAATAATTTCAATATAGGGGTCACCAACGTCGAGCCCCGGTTCAAGAATTCGGGCATCTTCAAGGCTGATTTCGGTAACCGGATCAGTCACCTCGCTGACAATTACTTTTTGTTGATAAATTTCAATCTCACCCTTGTCCATATTGACGATGACATCAAAATTTTCAGTACTTTCGTATTTCTTCTCAATCAAAGTGAGGAAGACTTTTTCGATAATTTCACCCAGTTCACTGCGATCAACATTTTTTTCGCGGGCAATCTGGGAAAACGCCTCAATTATTTCACGGTTTATCAATTGGTAACTCCTCTAGGTTTTTCTTACCATTTAATTTCGACTTTTGCATAATCAAGTTCATTGAACTGAAGCACTTTTTGGATACCTCTAATATCCAGGACTAATTTTTCTTCAGTTACCTCAACTAAAATTCCATTAATCGGTGATTTCATTGATGAAGACGTGTGATATATTTTTAATGTGCGTCCGATATTGCGTGGAAAATCGCGGTACTCCGTCAATTTGGAGTCAATTCCCGGCGATGTGACTTCCAGGTGATACCCTTCAAACAGCTGATCCAAAGCCTCATCTGAATTGATGGCTCTAGTAATCGAAGCAATTTCATCCAATGTAATTCCCGATACGGTCTGGATTACAATCTTGATGAAGTTGCGTTTTCCTTGCGCTGTAATGGCAAAATCAATCAGATAGGCGCCATTTTCTTCGACAATCCGTTCAATAATCGCTTTTACATTTTCTTTGACAACTGTCATCATCTTTCTCCATATGAAAAAAGTGGGTACGTCAACCCACTTTCAACGGCGAAATATACGGTAATTAAATAAATTATGCAACTCTATTTACGATTACCCTTTTAGGACCTTAAGCTTTGCATTTAAGACATCGTAGTCGGTTTTATATTTATTATCCAGATCCTCGGCAGGAATCTTTTTAAGCACCGATTCTGCCTTTTCAATATTTTTCACGCTGATATAGTTTCTGGCAGCATTGAAATAGCACTCATACTTCAAGAACATATATGGGGATTTTTTACCACCGTTTTCAAAATATTCAGCCGCCTGCTGCAACTCACCCTTACGTTCAAAGCAGACTCCCAGGCCATTATAAGCAGCCGCAACAAACATATCATCATGTCCGTAATCATCAATATATTTCCGGTAATTCAGCTCCGCATTTTCAAAGTCGTCTTTTGACATGTACGTACCGGCTAACATCAGCGCAGCCATTCCGGCACTTTTTGTTCCAGGATTTTTATCAATCAGGGCCTCAAACTGCATGATGGCATTCTCAACATCGCCTACCGCCAGGGCCATTTCAGCAATACCCAGTTCACCGGCCGCTTCCTTATTGGCATTACTTTTTGACCGGATCATTGCGACACTGAGCACCAAAACAACCAAAGCGGCAATCAGAACATAACTGAGGATTTTTCCCTGATCACGGACAAAATGCTCTACTTGCGATATTTTTTCCAATACCGGGTCTTTTTTAATTTCTTTTTTTAAAATCTTTTTCTTGGGCTTCAACATAAATTTATCTCCTTTTCAAAATCTTCCCGTACCCTCGCCGGGACTCGAACCCAGATCAGAGGATTAGGAATCCCCTATTCTATCCGCTTGAACTACGAGGGCTTAAAAAGCGGGTAAAGTTATGTTTACCGTCAATAAAAACCAAGCATTATTCTGTCATTTAGACAAACTTTCTGAATGTATGACTCCTGC
>Ga0180007_10005150_pt1 | contig 13441 bp, 8 predicted proteins | sample MM_PC_MetaG_FD_121122 | JGI IMG/M metagenome (GOLD analysis project Ga0180007, IMG submission 121122) | Groundwater microbial communities from the Aspo Hard Rock Laboratory (HRL) deep subsurface site, Sweden - MM_PC_MetaG | ecosystem: Environmental > Aquatic > Deep subsurface > Groundwater... | reverse complement strand
GGTACTTCCGTCGCACCCAGTGCCACTATCGAATATGTCAGCGATGATGATATTATCATAATCAGGAATGGCCGGCGCTTGAATGTCGAGGATCCGTTCGGTCTTGAATTGTTCAATGGTGACCAGGTTCAAACCGGCCGCGGTGTGGCGATGGAAATTCGCCTGATCGGCAACAAGGCCCTGGTCAAAATAACCGAAAATACCACCTTTGTACTTGAGTCGCAGACGTCTGATCAGTCCGGTTTGCGTCTGGTTTACGGCCGCCTGCGGGCCAAAGTGGAGCAACTGACGGGCACGGAGTCCTTCTCGGTACAGAGTTCCGGAGCTGTGGCCGGCGTACGTGGTACGGATTTCGGCTACGACTATGTTGCGGTGCAGTCTTCAGCCACCCCGGCCGCCCGGATTTATTGCTTTGAAGGCGAATTGGAAGTTACCGCTTTGGTACGGACTCCGGCTACCATGTCGGAAAATCTGGAGCCGGTGGTTAAGCGATTTATCCTCGAAAGCGGTACCATGGTACAGCTGCTTTCGGCAAATGATGCGGATCAGACCGAAAAGGTGCTGATAGAACCGCAGGTGCGCGAGTTCTGGAAGAATAATGATTTTGAGGACAAGGCCGGCGTGCCGGAAATTGTGGCCACTCTGCAGCCGGAAAGCAGTGCCGGCGAAGTTTTAGCTGTGCAGGAAAATGAGCCGGTTATGGAACAGCTGCTGACACTAGAGCCTATTGTAATTATATCTAGTTCGCAATCCGATAAGCTACCACAGCCCGTTATCGAATATGTTCCGCAGATTGTGGAAGTCCGTGACGAGGTTGAGCTACATCGCCTTCGCAATATCATCAATCTGAGAAGTGGCGGTGTACTGGCCGGTTCGATGCTTATTGCTACCGGCATCGGCATGAACGTATATGCTATCTACCAGGATTCGCTGGGTAATGCTGATTTCGCCTCAAAGTTTTCGTTGTACGGAACCATTATTGCCGGCAGTGCACTGCCATTTCTATTGGTTACCTTGCTGGTTAACAAGTAGGAACCAACACGGACTGGTAGCAGAACCACTAATACTGGCTGTCGGTTAAAGGAAAAGCGCTGAAACCACCTTGGGGTGGAATCAGCGCTTTTCTTATTGTGCACCGACGCAGCCAAACCCCATTAGTTCGGTGTCGCCGCTGCCAGTTGTTCGTTTTCGGCAGTGGTAGCCGTACCCAGATGCTCCTGAATAAAGTCGCGGTATTCGGGGTTTGCCAAAAGGCTGTCGTGACTGCCGAACCCTACTGCCTTGCCGTCCTTCATGAACAGTACTTTGTCCACATACTGCAGGGTCGAAAGCCGGTGCGAAACAATGCAGAAGCTCAGGTCACGTGAAATTTCCTCAAGGGCGGACATAAGCCGCTCTTCGTTGGCGGCATCCAGGCTGGCGGTAATGTCGTCGAACAGCATCAGTTCAGGTTTGCGGGCAATGGCACGGGCAATGGCCATACGCTGTTTCTGCCCGCCGGAAAGACTGATACCGCGCTGCCCGACCACTGTTTCTTCCTTGTTGGCAAAGCTTTCTATTTCGTCTTTCATCTGGGCCGCCGCGACAGCCTGGGCAAAACCGGCATCATCCGGTGTCTCTACCGCAAAATCGATGTTTTCGCGCAGGCTGCCGGAAAACAGCAGGGCTTCCTGGGGCACATAACCGAGTTTGCCGCGGTACTGCTGCAGGTCATATTGACCAAGTTCCTTGCCGTTTACCCGTATGACGCCTTGCTGCGGCGGCAAGAGGCCGAGCATCAGCTTTATCAGTGTGGTTTTGCCGGATCCGACCGGCCCGATGATGCCCAGACGTTCTCCTCTGCGCAGTGTTATGGAAATATCTTCCACCGCGTTCCCCGGCCGGTCGCCATAAGCGAAACTTACCTGATTCAGTTCCAGACTGTCCAGTGTGTCCAGTTTTTGTTCTACCGCCGCCTGCTCGGGGGCTGGATGGCTGGCCATTTCTTCCAGGCGGTCGATGTTTACAAAAGCACGCTTGCCGGACACGAACAGCTGGGGGATGTCCAAGATAGGATAAATTAACATCGACAGGTAGGTATAGAAGGCGTAGAAGGTTCCGATGGTGATTGACCCGCGTACCGCCATGATGCCGCCGGCAAAAACAATACCGATCTGGGCTACCTGGTCGATATACTGATAAATGAGACGGAGCACGATTTCCAGTTTAGCCACCGCGGTTTCAGTCTGCCGTCTGGTCTGCAGTACGTCCTGGAAGAAGCGTTTGTATTTGCCCTCGCAGGCATAGGCCTTGATGATGCGCACGCCGGAAAAACTCATTTCCAGGCGGCTGTTGATGGCGCTTATGGCCTGTTGGTTTTTCTGGAAGGTTTCATAAATGCGGTCCTGTGTTACATAGAAAATCGCGATCATTACCGGGATCGGGATAATCGACAGCAGGGTTAGTTTGGGGTTTATCAAAAACATCGCGGTAAGGCAGAACAGCACCTTGCTGATGGATTCTACCGCCCGGAATATGCCGGAGCAGAGGAACCAGCCAAGTTTCGGAAAATCGTACAGGTCGTCGGTAAGACGGGTAACGATATCACCGGAACTAAAGCGGGCAAAAAAGGTAAAATCCTTTTCCATAATTTTGCGGAAATACTTGTTGCGTATCAGGTGTTCGAAAACCGAGTTGGTCATGCCGCGCAGGCCGGGGAAAATGGATGCAACCAGGCCGGCCACACCCACAGCCACAAATACCAGCAGCAGGCGGTTTACTTCTGTCATCGGTTGTGTAACTTCCGGTGTTTCCAGCAAGCGCTGGATGGTATCCAAAAGCAGTTTGGATAGGTAGGGGTAGGCTACCGCAACCGCGCTGGAGAGCAGGGTGAGCAAAAATAGTATTACTATCAAGCCGCCTTTTTCGCCCCAGATATGGCGGACCCAGCGAATATGGTTTACTTTAGGTGCGTTGTGCTGTTCCGGCTTGGCCGCTTGCGCTGTATCTTCAGCGGCGGTACCGCTATCCGGCCGGTTTTTTGCTTTTTTCTTCATTATAGATTCTCCATGGCTGAAACCTGAGCCGTTTCGCTGATGTTTTTATCACTTCCAAGTTCCGGGAACTGCAATTTTACCAGTTCTTCATACTCGGGCAGCCCTGCCAGCAATTCCTCGTGGCGCCCCTGGGCGATGATGCGTCCGTCCTTGAAGAACAGGATTACATCCGCGGTCAGTATTGACGACAGGCGGTGCGCCACAATCAGCGCGGTACGGCCTTTAAGCAGTTCGTGCATGCTTTCCTGTATGCGCCTTTCCGTTGCCACATCCACACTGGCGGTGGCTTCGTCCATAATGACCAGCTGGGTTTCGAAGGCCACGGCCCGCGCGAACGAGAGCAGTTGTTTCTCGCCCATGGACAGGTTTGCCCCGCGCTCGTGCAGTTCGGTGCGGATGTCTAGTGGCAATTTTTTAACAAAATCGGCTGCATGCACCGTGGCCAATGCCTGGAAAGCATCCAGTTCGTTTATCTCGTCATTGTAAATGCGCACATTCTCCAGGATGCTGCCGGGAAACAGATAGATATCCTGCAGCACCAGCCCGATGGTGCGCCGCCAGGCCGCCAGGTCAATATTGGCCAAAGGCACGCCGTCTATAAAAATGTTGCCCTCGGTAAAAGGATAAAAGCGGCAGAGCAGGCTTACCGTAGTGGTTTTGCCGGATCCGGACGGACCAACCAGAGCTACAGTCTGGCCTTTTTTTATCTTGAACGAAACATTCTGCAGCACCGGTTCGTCCGGCTTGTAGGCAAAACTGACATTGCGGAATTCGATTTCGTGCTCGAAGGTCGGCGGCAGGTCGGCCTTGGCTGTTTCCGGCTCCAGATCCATGATGGCAAAGATGCGCTTCATGGCCACCCTGGCCTGCTGGATGCCGCGAATGTTTTCGCCTATCGAGAAGAGTGGTTCAAACAGGCGCATGCCGTATTCTATAAACACCAGCAGCATGCCTACAGTCATGGCTCCGGCAAATACGCCGGGGGCCGCCAGCCGGATAATCAGGACGATAAACATCGGCCCGGCCAGAAACTGCATAAAACCCATGGAACTGTATTCAATAAGGCCGCTTTTTATTTCGGCATTGCGCTTTTCCAGACTGGCTTTCTCCAGCTTGTCAGCCGCCCGGCTGGTGCGGTTGAATACCTGCAGAATCTCTATGCCCTGTATGAATTCGGTGGCAACAGCACAGATTTCGGCATATTTTTTACGCGATTTCTCGTACAGCGGGCGCAGTTTGTCAAAAACAAACATGAACAGGAACAGCAGAACCGGCATCGGAATAAAGATATACAGGGTTAACCTGGCATTCTGGCTGAGGAATACCGCGAACATCAGCAGGAAGTAGAAGGCGTTACCCAGCAGGAAGATGGCAGTTTCCGAAAACAGCTGCTTTACCCGCTCGGTGTCGCTTTCTACCCTGGCCATCAGTTCTCCCACCTGGTGGGTGTCGAAATACGATACCGGCAGGGTAAGCATGTGGCTGAACAAGTCATCTTTTATGCGGGTAACTACATTTAGTCCAAGGCGGACAATCAGTATGGTCTGAAAATAGGTAAGTACACCGCCGACAACCACCAGGCCGAGAAAGCCCAGCGCATATTTGATGAGCAGTGCCATGTCCTGTTGCGGAATAGCTTTGTCGATGATCTGCATGAGCAGTAAGGGGCCAGCCACCCTGGCGGCGTTTACCAGCAGCATGGCTACAAAGCCGGCGGCGAACAGTGTCCAGTAGGGTGCCAGATAAGCGAAAAATCTTTGCAGAGTTCTTCGGGCAGCGGTTTTTTCTTCGTGTGTTTTCATTTTTTTGTGTCCGAGCCGCAGGCAGCGGCAGCTAAAGAAGTGGAGTTCAGGGTGAGGTTTTGTGTGTGCATGCAACTATCTCCGCTTTTTCTTGACCCGGTTTGCACCGCGGTCAGGGAAAACGCAACTGAACCGGCTTGATGTACCAGCATCGTTGGCGAGCCGGTACCCGCCGATGACCTGTTTCCAGCTATAATAACAGAGTATACGGCTGAACGCCAGTGATTTTTTTTATAAACCCGTTTTGGGTATACTCTGCTCATCATATACTTTTTCTACAAGCTATGTCGGGAAAAAACAGGCGGTTCCCTGATGGAAACCGCCTGCTGCTCCTTTTATTGTCCGGGGTTCTGCCGAGTGCTCAGAATTCCTCGAAATCCCCGTCATCGCTGGTTTCTTTGGGTATCTCAGTGCGAACGGTTATGCCGGTCTTTCCAGCCCCTGTTCTGGTTTTGGGGCCGGAGGCTGCATCTACGCCGGGTTTTGCGGTGTTTTTGCCGAGATGGGCAACTGCTACATGATGTTTCTGGCTGGCTGTACCGACCGTTTTTGTTTCAGTCTGGCTACTTTGCGCTGTCGGCCGGCGTTTAAGATCTGCCTGCAGACTAAGGTTTTGGCTGCCGGCATCAAGTTTAAAGTAGGCTATGGCATCGGCCAGTTGCTCGGCCTGGCTGGAAAGTTCTTCGGCCATACTGGCCATTTCCTCGCTGGCACTGGCATTCTGCTGAATAACGGTATCCAGTTGGGTTACTGCCCGGGCTATCTGGTCCGCACCGACACTCTGTTCGCGACTGGCAGCAGAGATTTCCGACACCAAGTCGGCGGTCTTGCGGATGTCCGGTACTACCTTCATGATGCGGTTGCCGGCTTCCTGGGCTACATCCACCGTAGTCCTGGACAGCGACATGATTTCGCCGGCGGCATTCTGGCTGCGTTCGGCCAGTTTACGGACCTCGCTGGCAACTACTGCGAAGCCCTTGCCGGCCTCGCCGGCGCGGGCGGCCTCGATAGCCGCATTAAGGGCCAGCAGGTTGGTCTGGCGGGCGATTTCCTCGATTATATTAATTTTGGTGGCTATGTCGCTCATCGCCGATACCGCCTTGGTAACAGCATTGGCTCCCAGTTCGGCATCACCGGCTGCCTGGCGGGCCATGCCTTCGGTGGCCTGTGAGTTGTCGGCATTCTGTTTTATGGTACTGGTCATTTCTTCTATAGAAGAAGACACTTCTTCGGCACTGGCCGCCTGCTCGGTAGCGCCTTGGCTCATCTCCTGGGCAGTGCTGGACATCTGCTGGCTGCCCGAAGATACATTGGCGCTGGAAGCCTGTACCGACGACACCAGGTCGCGCAGCGCTCCCATCATGCTCTGGATGGCTTTAGCCAGCATGCCGATCTCGTCCGGACGCTTGATGTATACCTCAGGCACTTCGTGGGTCAGGTCGCCTTCCGCCACAAAGGTGGTCAGTTTTACGGCTTCACCCAGCGGGCGGGTTATTGACAGTGACATTACTATTCCAAGTACCAGCGCCAGCAAGGCACCGAAAATCATTACCAGGGTCATGAGCAGGGCAGTACGGTTGGCCAGCGCGGTGTTGTCCAGAGCAGTCTGTTCGGCAGCATCCAGTTTGATGTGGTATAGCTCCGTGACTGTTTTATTTATGGCATCGACCTCGGCGACCAAGGTGGTGCGGGCGGCGACGCGTGCTTCTTCGATTTTGCCGGCTTCTACTAGATTGATGATGCGGTCTACTTCATGGTTAAAGCTGGTATCCTCCTGCTGTAGCTGGGCAAAGAGCTGTTTGCCTTCGGCCGAGAACAGAGTGGCTTCGTAGGTGCTTTTGGCCGCGGCCATTTCCGAGCGTCTGGCTTCGGTCCGCCGTTTAAGCTCAGCGATTTCTTCTACCGACTGGATTATGGTTGCGCTGAGCACATTAGACCGAATCCGGTTTACCGCACCGACAAAATCGACCGCCGAGCCCAGCGGTACAGTCATCATCTCATACAAATAGGTGTCAGCGTCGTCCAGGGTGTAAATATTAATTATAGCGAAAATGCCTATTGCCGCCGCAATCAGGGCTACTACAATAAAGGCTATAATCAATTTTGCCGCGATCTTCATACAGACTCCTTTTACCATACTGAAATTAAGTTTTGTAGCGCATTCGGTTAGTGAACGGTACAGCACCAGAAAATAGTATCAGCCATTGCGCCCCGGAATGCAAATTTTTTACAACATTAATATTTATTTGCAACCGTTTCAGTCTTGATTGTGCATGTTTTAGATGCGGAAACCGGCAATACTGTCGCGCAGCTGCACTGACTGGCCGGCCAGCGATTCGGCCAATCCGGCCAATTCTTCGCTGGCTGCGGCATTCTGCTGTATTATCTTGTCGAGCAGACTGATCGAGGCGGCTATCTGGTCCACGCCGGCGCTCTGCTCGCGACTGGCCGCACTGATCTCCGCAACCTTTTCCGCAGTCTTCAGAATATCCGGCGCGGCCAGGCTTATCTTCCGGCCGGCAGCCTCTGCCAGGCTCATGCTTTTGCCGGAAAGAGCCAGGATTTCGCCGGCAGCCTGCTGGCTGCGCTCAGCCAGTTTGCGCACCTCGGAGGCCACTACCGCAAAGCCCTTGCCGGATTCTCCGGCGCGGGCAGCCTCGATAGCCGCGTTTAAAGCAAGCAGATTGGTCTGTCGGGCTATCTCGTCAATAACCAGAATACGCTCGGCTATGGTTTTCATGGCCTGTACCGTTTGCTGCACCGCCTCCGCGCCTTCCTGGTTGCCGGCAGCGGCCCGCTTGGCCAGTACTTCGGTTTCGGCTGCGTTGTCGGAATTCGCCTTTATGGTAGAACTGACTTCTTCAACTGCCGCGCTGATTTCTTCGGCCGTGCCGGCTTGCTGGTTCGCTCCCTGGCTCAGTTGTTCGGCACTCTGGGCGATTTCGGAACTGCCGCCGGCTACCGCCAGACTGGCTTGCTGGGCACTTTGCAGGCTGTCGCGGATACTGAAGGTCATGTCCTGGCTGGCTTTTGCCAGTGTGCCCAGTTCGTCGCCCCGGCTAAGCAGCCTCTCTGATACAGTGGTGGAAAAGTCGCCGGCGGCCAGAATGCCGATATAGCTGACACAGCCTTTAATGCCGCGCACCAGATCACCGGCAAGCAGCAGCATCAACAAAGCCCCGACCAGCAGACTGCCGGCCGAGATGATGATGATATTGTTGCGCATTACCATTACGTGCTCGAAAATGTCGTCCCGGTACGCGCCGACCGCGATAGACCAGCTGGTGCCGGTGATGGGTGCAAAGCCGAACACCCGGTCACGGCCCATATACGGATAGCCGGCATAACCGGTTTCTCCGCCAATCATTCTGGTAAACATGTCGGCTATGGGCTGATGTTCAGGATTGCTTTTGGCTTCTTCGATAAAATTTTTCTGCTCCAACACAAACTGGCGGTCGCCGTGGGCAATGAGCGTGCCTTTGCCGTCTATTATATAAGAATAACCTTTGGTGCCGTAGCCGATGCTGTCGGTAGTCTCGCTCAGCCAGGTGGCATCAAGCACGGCAATAACCACGCCGCTGATACCGCCAGTGCGGTCATGGATGGGCGCGGCTATTACCTGTATCGGTACTTTGCGCACCTGGTGTATCAGAATATCGGAAATGTTGGATTCACCGCGCATGGCCCGTATAAAATATTCACGGCTGGCCACATTGCTGACGTCGCCGTCGTGCAGCAGGGCTGACCCGTCAGGCGCGACAGCGCCGGTCTGGAAAAACCCCAGCCGCTCCACCGCGGATGCAAGAACCGGCTGCTGGCGCTGCCAGTTCATGCTGGCCACCGCTTCGTTGCTGGCCAGTTCGTTGATGCTCAGCAGCAGCCGGTCCAATCCGCCGCGTACCAGACCGGCCGCGTAATGGGCCGTTTGCGGGGCGTTATTCTCTACCTGGGTTTGCAAAGCCTGCATGGCTTGCAGATACGACATAGTGCCGATGGCGCTGCTTAACGCCAGCAGCAGCAGGATGGTGCCGCCGGTTAGTTTAAGACCGATGGTCAATCTGGAGCTTTGTTTCATTGGTAACTCCTTACCTTAAAAGCCCGTTGTTATTATAAGGATGGCAGCGGTAAAACCTGTTTTTACCGCCGCGCACATTTTTAAATAGCTATAGTGCATAAAGTATCAATAATGCAATTACTGATTGCAAGAGATATTTGATAAAAAATTGTAAAAAACTGGTGAAATAGCTTGAGTTAAGGTCCGAAGTCCGGCCTAGAAAAGGAGACTTATGAGCGGAATGGTAGCCAGCGACAGCAGGGTCGTGGCAAACACCAGGCCGCCGGCCAGTTCGCTGTCCCCGCCATAGGCTGCCGCCAGGATACTTGAATTGGCCGCAACCGGCATGGCCGCGATAAGTACCGGCACCGCCAGATTCAGGCCGCTTAGGCCAAACAAGCGGGCCAGAGCAAACACCAGCAAGGGATGAATCAGCAGGCGATAGGTGCCGGTAACCCAGAGAGTCGGCCGTAACAGTATTCTAGCCGAACCGCTATGGGCCAGCTGCACGCCAATCAATACCATGGCAAGGGGCGTGGTAGTTCCACCCAGAATATCCAGGATCGAGAAAAGCGGTCCAGGAAGTTGTATCGAGAATAGGAACAGAAAAAAGCCGATTATGGCTGAGAGTATCGAAGGATTAAGCAGCAGGCGGCCCAGGCTGCGCTTGCTGCTGTTGCTCCCGGCAGTCGCGCTATGCGTGGTACCAGTGGTACCAGCGGCAACCGTGTTTCCATCCTGCGGCCGCGCAGCCGGGTGCCGGCCGGCTATCATCAGTATGCCGACCGAAAAGGCCAGAATCTGGAAGGGAATATTGTAGATCGAAACAATAAACAGGCTTTCCCGTCCAAGTATGGCCTCGGCGACCGGAAAACCCATAAAGCCGACATTGGAAAAACACATGGCAAAGCGGTGTACGCCCAGTTCGCGTGCACTACTGTGCCGGTAGCTTAACGTCAGCAGCCAGGCCAGGGCAAAGGCGCTGGCATACACCAGGGTGGAGAAGCCAAGCACCTGAAAGGCCTGATTGCGCAGATCGGGACTGAAGGGCTGCTGCATCGAAACGATGATGAGGGCCGGGAGGGTAAAATGGACCAGGAAGCGCGACAGGCTGACGGCACTTTCTTGGCCTATGGTTTTTAAGCGCCCGGCCACAAAGCCGACCGCGATCAGCCCGAACAGGATCAGGCTTTGAATAGCGGCTGCATTCATGCCGGATTTCGCTTTCGGGCCGTCTGCTCACGCGCCAGCGCTGCCTGAAACAGCTCCCAGCTGCCTGTGTAGTTGTCCGGATGTACCGGTTCCCAGTTTCCGGCAGGATGCACCAGCTGGCCGGCCGCTTCGCGCAAGTCGGCGGCGTCCCCGAGGGCACAGGCGCAGGCACAGGCCGCACCGCTGCATTCGCTTTCCGGCAGGCCGAGGCCGCGCAGCGGCTTGGCCCAGATGTCGGCTTTAAGCCGGCAGATAAAGTCGTTGCGGGCTGCCGCACCGGACAGCCTAATTTCGTCGACTACAGCCCCGGCGTCCTGCATAGCCTGCAGACTGAGCCGCAGGCCGAAGACAATACCCTCCGCCACGGCGCGGGCCATGTCCGCCCGGCTGTGGCGCGAATCCAGGCCTATCCAGGCTGCCCGCAAGCCTGAGTCCCATAAGGGAGCCCGTTCGCCGTCCGGGAAAGGGAGATAACACAGGCCCCGGGCCCCGGGCTGTGATTCCTCGGCTGCCGCCAGTAACTGGTCAACCGTGGTAAAACCCAATAATTGCCGCACCTGGGCCAGGCTGCGGCCGCTGGCGCTTACACCGCCGCTGGAATTCCATAAACCGGGCAGGGCATGCGGCAGATTGAACAGTCCGCTACCTTCCAGGGGGGCTTTGGTGCACAGGTTAAGGGCTTCGCTGGAACCGGAGCGGTCGCAGACCAGGCCCGGTTGCACCGTGCCCGAGCCGACCAGAGCCGAAAGAAAATCCGGGAAACCGGCGGCCAGAACGGTACCGGCCGATATGCCGTATTTTGCCGCAGCCGCGGCACTAACCCGGCCGATAGTCTGGCCCGGACGAACATAGTCCGGAAACCAGGACGGGTCCAGTCCGAGCCCGGCGTGCAGCGCACTGAACCAGACAAAGCGGTCGTAGTAAGGGTCCGCCAGATAGGATACCGGGTCGGCTCCCAGCTGATAGGCCAGGTACTCAGGGGCGGAAAAAAAATAACGCAGCTGGCCGGCGGCGGCCGGATGCTCGTCCACAAAGCGCAGGACTTTCGGTAAATAAAAGGAAGGGTCGACTGCAGGGCCGGTCGTCGGCAGCTGGTCCGCCAGCACCTGGATGCGGGCGGCTTGTGTGGCGGCATCGCGATCCAGCCAGGGGGCGGCACTGCCCAGCGGCCGACCATCATGGCCGACCGGCACCAGGGTAGGGCCGTTGCCGCTGATTGCGATGGCCCGGATACTGGCGCTGCCTCCCGGCAGCAGCCTGGTCAGCTGGCCGAACACCGAAATCAGGGCCTGCTCCCACTCCAGCGGGTCGGAATGATAGCGGCTGCCGTCATGGCTGATACGCACCTCGGCCTTGCCCCAGGCCAGCTGCCTGCCGCTTGCGTCGACAAGCAAACCCTTGAGCGAAGAACTGCCTAAATCCAAGCCACAGTACATTGCTTACTTTCCTTCCGGAGTCAGATTCAGGCGCATGTCGCAGCGCTCGGCCCAGCTGCAGGTCTCGCAGGCCCGGCCCGGACACTCGTAAAAGTCGTCTACCTTGTCCAGCTGTTCCAGATGCCAGGTAAGATCTTCTATATAATTGTCCAAACGCTCGCGCCGGCGTCGGGCTTCTTCCAGCTTGCTGCGGTATTTCTCGGCCAGGCTGCTGCGCACACTGTTGCCGCTGCGGTCCTTGCGGGCCAGCTCGAACAGTTCGTGAATCTCGGCCAGGGTAAGCCCGTAATCTTTCAGCTGCTGTATGCGCTTAAGCCGGATGACGTTTTTCTCGCCGTACACGCGGTGCGCCAGACTGCTGCCCTGGTCGCGATTCTCCGGCGTAAGCAGACCGAGTTCTTCATAATAACGGATGGTGCGAGTGGTGATGCCGAAGCGTCTGGCCAGTTCGCCGATCCGGAAGGTGTGCCTGGAATCCATACATACTCCACTACATACTTTACCTTTAACGTAAACTTTGCGCTGCGATACTTTGGTATAGCTACAGCGATGCTGTCGGGTTCAGTATACTCAGAGCCGGACATAATGTGAACAGGCTGGAGCCCGGCCCGCTTCACAGAAGCGCAGATTAAGGAGAAACAAAGATGAAATTGAACAGAATTAGTAAGCTGACCATGGTGACTCTGCTTTTGCTGCTGCCGGCAGTTTTCGCTTTCTCGGCTGGCCAAAAAGAAGCCGGCCAGCTTGATGTGGTGGTATTTGTTCCCGGCGTAAGCTCGGGCAGTCCGATCTACGAAATGCTGGTGGCGGGTGCCAAAAAAGCGGTAGCCGAAGTACCCAACGCCACGCTTAAAGTGGTGGAAGCCGGCTATAATCAGGCCGAGTGGCTGGACAAATTGATGGCCATTGCCGAAACCGGTGAATTTGAGCTGATTGTAAGTTCAAATCCCTCGCTGCCTGAGCTCTGCGCCCGGGTTGCCCAGGATTATCCTGAACAGAAATTTTTTATAGCCGATGCTTATCTGGCCGGGAATACATCCATTCACACTGTTCTGTATAATCAGAAGGAACAGGCGTATATGGTAGGCTACCTGGCTGCCCTGTACACCCAGCAGACCAGCGGCAGCAATATAATTGGTCTGGTTGCGGCCCAGTCGTATCCAACCCTGGACCGCCTGATCATCCCCGGTTTTGAAGCCGGCATGCAGGCAGTGGATCCGGCCTTCCGCCTGGAATACCGTGAGATCGGCAACTGGTACGACGCCAACAAGGCAGCCGAACTGACCGCATCAATCCTCGACCTTGGGGCCCAGGTGATTCTGCCCATTGCCGGCGGGGCCGGCCAAGGTGTACTGGCAGCCGCCGGTGAGCGTGGCGCCAAGGTAGTCTGGTTTGACGGCGACGGCTACAAGCTTGCGCCGGAAACGGTTATCGGCTGCGCCGAACTGGATCAGGACCGCCTGGTGGCCGAGCGGGTCAAACTGCTGCTTACGGCACCGGGCAGCCTGTACGGCCAGGCCGATATCGTGAGCGCCAAGGATGGCTATATTTTCTTCAGTAAAGACGGCGAAGGCTATCGCAAACTGGGCGAAAGCCTGCGGCGGTCTTTTGAGAGCGCCGTGGATAACCTGGCAAAAGGCCAGCCGGACTTTACTCTTAGCAGCTTCTGATTGTATGCTCGGCGCATGACAATCGTCCAGGTTCAGGCAGCCACCAAAATTTTCGCTTCTACCGGCACGCAGGCCCTGCGGCAGGCCGACCTGAATCTGGAGGCCGGTGCCATACATGCCCTGGTCGGCGAGAACGGCGCCGGTAAATCCACCCTGGCCCGCATACTCTGCGGTTTTACCGCCCTAGACGGCGGACAACTATTGGTGGACGGCAGCGCCAGGCATTTTGCCG
>Ga0180007_10005149_pt1 | contig 13441 bp, 11 predicted proteins | sample MM_PC_MetaG_FD_121122 | JGI IMG/M metagenome (GOLD analysis project Ga0180007, IMG submission 121122) | Groundwater microbial communities from the Aspo Hard Rock Laboratory (HRL) deep subsurface site, Sweden - MM_PC_MetaG | ecosystem: Environmental > Aquatic > Deep subsurface > Groundwater... | reverse complement strand
ATATTTTCTAAAAAAAGCGATGTTATTCTTAACGGTAGTAAAGAACACAAAATCGTACGACCCGGCTTTATGCTTTTCCAGTAAAAGTGAGATTGCACGCGCATACTGGAAAGCACCTCCCTCACTTATCTCTTTAGTAAGTACCACTGCTATGTTCATGGGCTTTACGATTCGAGCGCTTCCTTCAAAGCTTCCACCACTTTGTCAATCTTCGGTTCGGTAAGCGCCAGGCCGCTTGGTAGATATAAGCCATAGGTATAGGCGTTTTCGGTATGCAAGTATTCTTCCCGGCCAAAAAGACCTAAACGCTTAAGTGCAGGCTGTGTATGAAGGCCTTGGAAAAAAGGCCTGGTCCCGATCCGGCGCGCCTCAAGCCGCCGCATAAGCTCCTCTGCGGTCATCCCGGATTCAGGAGTCAACGTGAGGGCATACACCCAGTACGTTAATTTTGTGTAACTCCGAGAAGTCATAAACTTCAGCCGAGAGATACCGGAAAGCTTCTTTTTATAATACTCCCCTAATTGCGCTTTGATCCTCATAAAATTCACTACCTGTTCCAATCGCGCAACACCCAAAGCTGCCTGTAAATTAGACATCCGGAAATTATATCCTATCTCTTCGTGCGTGAACCTTTTTTCTTTCCCGAAACAAAGGTTTCGATAGTCTCTGGCCTTCCGGGCGTACTCGTCATTATCGGTAAGAACCATCCCCCCTTCGCCGGTAGTAATGATCTTATTTGCATAGAAACTTGTTGCGGCAATATCGCCCAGAGCCCCACAGGCGCGCCATTGACTGCCCCGTTCGTTACTGAAATACTGCGAGCCCTGCGCCTCGGCAATATCTTCGACAACCTTAAGATTATGTTTCCTTGCCAGTTCCAGCACCTTATCCATATCGACCGCATTTCCGAAAATATGGACGGCCATAATCGCCTTGGTGCGGGTAGTGATTTTCTCTTCTATTCTTTCCACCGCCATCGTCCATATTTCCGGCTCAATATCGACTAAAACAGGAATTGCGCCTAGCCGAAGGCAAGCGAGCGCGCAGGAGATAATCGTGAAAGAAGGCATAATCACTTCGTCGCCGGCTCCAATCCCTAATGCGTAGAGCGCAGTCTCAAGAGCCGCGGTCCCATTACAGACAGCGATGCCGTGCGCGCGTCCGATAAAAGAGGAATACTCCTTCTCGAATCGGTCCACAAAAGGTCCTTCCGAAGAAACCCATCCAGAAACAATGCATTCTTCTAAATATCTTCGTTCATTCCCCTCAAAAGAGAGTTCGTTTACAGGAATCATTTCATTCTTAACTTATTCTTCGCAATACACTTAAGTCGCTTAGGTTGCGTTTTGATAGAAAACGGCCCTTGTTTTACCTCTATAATCTCGGAGTCTTTAATACATTCGAAACCATGCCCGCCAGACGCTAAAAATACCACATCTCCTTTCTGTACTATCCTGCTTTCAAGGTAATGCCGGTTATTCCAATAGAAATCTATTCTCACCTTTCCCTTTCGGATAAAAAGTGTTTCTTGTGTATCTCTTATTTTCCGTAAAAGTAAGAGATGTTTATGTGGGGTGATAACGTAACCTTTCGGTCTTCTCATAAATGCCAACTGCTGAGAGAAAACATAAGGGGTAAGAAATTCGATACCTTCTTTCTTAAAGCTAGACTTAATGATAAATCCCAACAACTTTTTTTTATATTCAATCTTTATTAAGCCCTTCACCTGTTAAATCGCTCCTTTCTGAACCCCATTTGTTTCCATTTACTGAATCTATTGGGCCAACTAACACTAAACCAAATCTGCTGTAACTTATTATGTTAATGTAAGTTTTGCGTGCTTTCAATGTGTTGCCAAACGTTATTTCAGCTGTGCAATTCACATGAAATACTTTTTTTCACCGATTGGTAAAGAGAAAAACACGATTGTGAAATAAATCTTAATTTGCGTCTTTTATGAAAACCCTTTATCGCATTAACTACCTCTTCATTCTCTTGAACCGGCATAGAGATTACAGGGATAGCCTCTTGAGAAATCCTTGCATCGTAGCCGTTTATGAAACCGCGATGTGTCCCCGTATTATCAAAACCGATATTCTTTACCAGCGACTTCGTAGGGAAAAGAGTGAGTTTTCCATTCAAGAATGCAGAAGCGAACCAACGAATACTCCAAGAATCTCGTTTTCCTTTAATTTGCTGTCTTAACAACCCCGAGTAATTGAAAGCACCATCCAAATTAAATTCCCGCACTACTTTCTTATCCCTGAGTTCTATTAAAAGTTTTTTTCCATCAGGCTCGAACAAATCCCAACCCCTCTTCCACGTAGCCCAACCCCAACAATCGGCTACTCGTAAAAATAAAGTACCTGTGTACATATTGCTAATGGGATACATATACCCACAAACACTTATTACCCTTTCTTCATGTTCATAAAGACATAATGCATCATTCATAAATTCGAGAAAATGAGGAGACGTCACCAAATCATCTTCCAAAACAATGATCTTTCCATACCTGCGAATGACTTCAGTAACTCCGCTGATAATTGAACGAGACAGGCCAAAATGAGAATCCCTTTCAATCACAATCAACTTTTTGAATCCCTCTATCGATTTTATATAGCTTCTAACTTGTTCTACGTCGTCTCTTTCCCCGATATCCTTAGGCGCATCAGAAAAAATAATTAATTCGCTATCCCGGGCAAGGTAATTCTCCCGTAAGGCATCGATAACTTGTTGCGTATGCTCTGGCCGATTGTAGACAAATAACGTTACGGGTGAATACTCACTATTCATTTTCTCCCAAAAGGTTGAGGTACGGACTAATCCTTAACAGTCGAAACAATCTCTTGCGTGATTCGTTGATACGCGTTGCCGTCATTTTTGTAAAAATACTTCTCTTGAAATGATTTTATCCCGGGGACAAACTGCTTCCGATAATTATTATCGTTCAAGCAACGGCTAATTGCATCTCGTGCCTCCTGAGGGGTTTTTACCTCTAAACCAGCTCCCACAGCTTCTACATCTGGGAAAAACCGGGGCATAGTAGTCATATTAAATACAATAGGAAGCACCCCCGAAGCAATACTTTCTAAGATTGTCGATGAACATATGGAAATGGCGATCTGGCTTTGTTGTAACACTTCAGATAAAGGATAGATTCTCCTGGAGACGAGCCTTACATTAGAATAACACTCTAATTCCCTTCGTAATCTTTTCGTTAAAGGACGAACAGGAAATTCCCTGACCAGAACCGGCACATTCGCAAATTCTGCCGCAGTCCAGACTATTAACCCAAAAAATTCATTCCAGCATTCCTGAGTAATAAGCATAGAAGGCACTTGTAAGAAAAAAACGACAGCGTTTGAATCGAAAAAACTTCCCTTATTTAAAACAGTTACTTCTTGGTCTATACTATGATTCCCGACAACTACAAAATTTTGTTTGGGGTTATATACCTGTAATAAGTCGGAGAAACCTTTCCCCCAGGTTAGCATCTTTGTATACGTCATATTACGGAATCCATTATGGACTATGAACGACCAACCATGCTGTAGACAGATCACCGGGATTGCCAATTGTTTACAAGCCTGATTGATAAGTTCGTCTCCGGGAGCATTACCCTCCGCAACAACAACGCAACGAGGCCTTATTGAACTTAAGACGCCATGAAGCGTATCATACCAGTAGAACAGACTCCTGAATTCAGATAGTTCTTTGGGTAATGTATTGAGATACTTTCGTTCAATATTTAGCCTTATCTTTGAAGAGTCAATATACGGCAACTTTTGTTTAATCAAAAAACATACCATATCACTGTTTGAAATATCAACCAAATAACTAAATGAAAAGGGTAAAGCTTTAGTTATCTTCGAAAGATATCCGAAGAATTTTTCTGCTGGCACGTAAATGAGAATGTCTGCTCCGATCTCGCTTTTCAAATAACTCTTCCTGAAGAACTGAGCATAGGAAGCATAAGTAAATTTCCACATTAATGAACGCAGATAAAACGCCCCTGAGTTAAAATTCATCCTTTGACTAAATCCCCTACTAAGATCTTCCCGCTTTAATTTTGCCCCACAAAGGCACAATGCAAGATTACGCTCAACGCCTGATAAAGTCCTGTTAATAGCAGGGTCTTCGCCGCTTATCCATTCCCTGAAACTCTCATTAAGGCGCGCATTGTGCAGAAAAAAGAAATATAAATAGCGCTCAATCGCATAACGCAAGTATGCGCCACGATATTCAAAAGCTTTCGGATTAAAATATTCTATACTACCGGTATATATTTCTATTGCCTGACAGAAAGATTCTATATACGGAAAACCGACATCCGCTTCTTGATACTCACAATAATCGGATTTGCTGTGAAAAGTCGCTTTCTTCAACACTATTATTCCATTCCCATCACAAAGGCCGCGGTCGAATTTAGTGGGAGGTAAGATTCTTAATCGAAGCTCTTTCAACCTTATAAAACAGATCTGATTTTTTCATATATTCGCTCATCTTCATCAGCGTAACTACTTTGTTAGTATGTTTAAACTGTGTTCGATAGACGGATAGCGCTTTATATTGTTGTGATGGCACGTAGAATCTTAAGGCAATACCATCTGGGATAAAATAATCAGTAAGATCTTTTTTGTAACGCTCCTCTTCCCATTTTGATATATCATAATTAAATTCGAGAGTCTTCTCCAGGGGAAATCCCATATCTTGATCGAATGAAACGCACACTTCCTGCATATAGTTAATTAAGTTCTTGATTATGGTATCGACGGTTTCATTTTCCTCCATAACTTTTTTTTCAGCAAGCAGCCTCTTTGCGATATGCGCTACATGGGCATCAAACGTTGGCTTCATTTGGGAGAGCACCAAAAACATATACTTGTAATTCATCTTTGCAAAACCGGAGCTCATCAACTCATTGAAGTTATTTTCATCTGAATAGTATTCAAAAAGCTCTTCTTTAGAACCAAAGAATTCATTTCGAGCCTCCAGCTCAAACGCATTGAGGATATCAGTAATGCCGTTTTGAATGCTCCTGCCTTCTTCAATGAAGCACTGGAAGAAATCAATAGGATGGATAGTGTGTGTATATAGAAATTTTATTACTGGGAAATAATACTTGTAACTCCAGAAAAATTGTATCAACCAATGAAAAATCCTAAAATGCAGTACCTCCTCTTCAGAAAGGGTATTTGTCGAACGGACGACCTCATCAGATTCAAACGAGCATATTTCACCGTACTTGCCAAACCCCATATCATAGAGCCTGAATTTAGTCTTGATCCCATGACGCACTCTCTCTTCCTGCGTATCAAGCACCGTGCCTCCTAGGATCCTGCAGTTATAAGATACGATATTTGATGCCCCGATATCGAATAGAGTCCTTAACGTCTGCATATGGCTTTCCTTGGTCTCTCCCGGTAATCCAAGTATTAATTCAGTCATCGTGGGTATTCCCCGAGAGATAAAATGCTCCTGCACTTTCATAAAGGTAGCAATCTCTAAGTTTGTTCGATGTATGTTCTTGAGCACTTCCGGAGAAAGCGATTGAAATGACATGGTTATTTCCGTCAGGTCACCCAGCGTCTCGGCAATATCTATAATTCTTCCCGGCGTATTCTTTGCCCAGAATGCCTGAATTTTCTGTGGATAACCGTATGTCCGGTTAAGGTCTTTTATATGCCTGGCTATCTCAAGGTCACGGTCAAAGATCCCGAAATTGGCATTAGCCACAAAAAGCAGGTTGGTATGCCTGACTCGTTCCCGGATATAGTCTAACTCCTGTTTTACCCGGCGGATATCAAACACTCTGACCCTTTTGTCAGGAGCCCTCCCCCACGCACAAAAGGTACATGTATAGGGGCACCCTCGGTCACCCTCAATAATAGGGATCAAATTTTCGTTAAAGAATGAATCTAGCTCCCCGGATAAATATGGCGAAGGGATATCATCGAGAGACTTTATCCCGACGGCCTTACCCCCAACCACCAACTCTTTTGTTTTTGCATGCAAAAACACGCAACCCGCTAAAGGTTTACTCAGGATTACTTCTGGGCCAAGCCCCTGCCCTAGCGCCCTCTCGATGATCCCCCCGAATGCAGATTCACCTGCGCCGAGTACGCAGCAATCAACTAACCGCCTTTCTTCCAAGTATGATCTCTGTTCTTCAGGGATAATAGGAAAGTTCGGCCCCCCCAAGACAGCGATAATCTGAGGAGCGATTCCTTTCGCATATTCGATGACTTTATAATTAAGGTCAGAATTCCAGGCATAGTTCCCAAGCCCGAGGATATGAGGAGGATTGTCCTTTATTGCATCCAAAAGAGGAGATGGGAACTTAAAAAGAGTGATTTCGACGTCTTTCCCGAAATTTTCCCTTGCATACGCTGCCAGATACCCTATATTTAAAGGCATGGTAAACGGACCTTTGACAAAAGAATTATGCACTAAATCAGCTAAATAAATCTGCAGTTTCTTCATTCTGAACACTTAAGTAATATCAAATCACAAATCTCCCTAATGGCTCCTTCTCCCCCCTTGTTTCTCGTCACATAATCAGAATTTTTCAACAATAGAGGATGTGAGTTATTTACTGCACAGCCGATCCCCGCAAATTTAACACAATCAATATCTGTTATATCATTACCGATATAACAAACTCGCTCTGCCTTTATGCGATAAATCTTCACAAGGCGCTCCAAAACCTTTAGCTTGTTTTCAACCCCGGGAAATGTCGGAATCTTCAATTTCCTGCAGCGGCTCTTTACCACCGGATTTCTTTCCCTGGAAAGCACGATTACCTTAACCCCCCTCTTTCTTACTAAGTTTATTCCTAGCCCGTCGCTTCTGGAGCAACGGACCGACTCTGTTCCCTTTTCATCGACATAGACTTTGTCATCGGTCATCACTCCGTCGAAATCCAAGACAAGCAATTGTATTCTCGGGAATTTTATTCTGCTATCATTCTTTTTTACCACGAGATCATCTCCTTGGTAATAACAACATCTTCTTTAATGGCAACTTTTGCCCTTTTTCCGATTATTGCTTTGATCCTGACTGGAGAAATCCCTGTGCCAGGAGACTTTTCAGTAAGCATTTTTACATTGATAACGGACCCTTTTGGTATATCGCACGCTGAAACCAGGCTTTTTGTTAATTTAACTTTCATGAGCGCCTCAGCCTCAAGGCATACCTTCTTATGCGAGCCCAGGGACCTTTCGTAAATCCTTATATCGCGGATCAATTTGTAAAGTCCCTGAGGCTCCAAGGATGCTGCATGATCAGGTCCCTTCATGCTTCGGTCAATCGTAAAATGCCTCTCTACAACCACTGCTCCCATGACTACCGCACAAAGGGAAACTGCTATGCCTTGCTCATGGCCGGAATAACCGATAAGTGGGCCGAATGTCTTCCTGTATGTTTTTAAAATATTTAAATTCACATCTTCGCTCTTACATGGATAGGTTGAAGTGCAATGCAGAAGTATTATCTTATTGTTAATCTTATTAACTGCTTGTACAGCCCGCTGCACTTCAAGCATATTGGCCATCCCCGTAGAGATAAAAAGAGGCTTCTTTTTTCTGGCGACGTATTGCAAAAACGGGATATTGGTTAAATCTGCTGAAGCAACCTTGAGCGCTTTAACACCGAGCGCATTGACAAAGTCGATGCTTTTTCTATCCCAGCCGGAGGCTAAAAATAAGATTTTTTTATTATCGCAATACTTTTTTAATTCAATAAAGTCATTTTTAGAAAGCTCTAAATGCCTTCTATGGTCGCCGTATGTTTCGCCAAAACTGTGCGCACCTCCGTAAGGCTGAGCTTGCGCATTCTTGGTAAGCATGCTATCAATATCCCGCTTTTGAAACTTAACTGCATCTGCACCGGCAGAAACCGCAATATCGATAAGCTTCTTAGCTAACGAGAGCTCCCCGTTGTGATTCACTCCTATTTCCGCGATAAAAAAACAGGGGCATCCCTCTCCTATTATCTTACTAGCTATCCTTATTCTGTTTATGGTCTTCATTGAACACCTCGCATACATTTTCTCCGAAATAGGGAATCGTTATTCAACAGCTTCAATCAATTTATGCTCGATAAGCTGGGCAAGGTCATTTCGATAGCTCTTCCCCAAATGTAAGGCAGTAAAAGTTCGTCTACTCTTGTAATACTTTAAGATTATTTTGGCTAATTTATTCTTGACGCACACGATCTCAGAACCAAATCTATTAATTGTATAAAACCCTTTTTCTCTTCTAAATCTCAATGCATCAGGAATGCGAAAGGCTTGATTCTCAATATTCCGCTTATCCTTATCCGCAGGTATTTTCACGCTATTTTTTTTCCAACCCTTCCTTAAAATATCAAATGAGGCAAATTTCCCTGAAAAAGCTTTAGCAATTAAAGGACACCCGGCATTGCACTGCTCAAAAAAGCTGCATTCCTTGCATTTCTCAGGAAATGCGTCACCTTTTCGCCAAAGAGCATGCATATTTTTCCACACACCCGCTAATCCAATATCTAATACCGATCCGTAACTCGTACTTTCATGCACGCATGCATGAGCCTGGCCATCAGAATTGATTGATATCATTTTATTCCCTGCGGGACAGCCATGCATGTAAAAATCCCTGAATTTACCCAAGTCTTCCAAAAAGCAGAGCGGAAAAGGAACAAGGCTGCCAACCCTGATCTTAAAATCATCACTTACTTTCAATAGTTCATTGGTGACTATTTTTGCCTCTTTCTTATATAGTAAAAACTCACGTTGCGACTTAAGATCCAGCGAGGCATTTGGGACGACGCGCGTTGCAAAGAAGTTTTTTGCTCCCAAAGATGCTGCAAGCGCTCCCGTTTTATATACATCGAGAAGGTTTTTCTGAGTAATAATCATATTGACGCTTATGCGGATACCTTCAGTCGTAGCGCGCTTAATAGAAGAGATAATATGTTCAAAGGCCCCGGGTTTATTGACGATATAATCATTCCTTAGGGGATCATACGAGTTCAGGGAAGTCAAAATATGCTCCAGACCTAGTTTGCGAAGTGTTTTCAGCTTCTCATGAGTGGCCAATAAAAGATTGGAATTACAACTGACAGAGATCCCTTCATGCCTGACTCGGCGAATACCATGACACAAATTATCAAAATTTAATAATGGTTCGCCTCCAGTAAAAATCACATGCATTACGCGATTACGTATAATTTCATCAATAATACGATCTAATGTAACACGGGTCATCATTTCGCGAGGGGTATCATCGTGTCTCCAGTAATTATAACAATGTCTGCATTGCAAAACGCATCCGGAAGATAATTCTATATGGATGGTGGTAGGCGCACCGAGGACCATAGTATTGCGTTTGGTTTTGATGGGAGACAAAACGATATTTTTCATTTTTTCTTGGCAAGAATAGTAATCTCTGTAGCATTCAATATATTTCTTTTGACCATAAGCTGATCCAAGAATTCAAGAAAACGGGCTAATACATAGCGGTCTTTTCCTCGCAAGCCCCCAATCAACTTATCAATAAATGCATCAGAATAGGAAACTAACCTCACCTTAAAATATTTTTTTACAACCCTAAGAATGTCACCGCGGCAACATGATACATTATCCATGGGAGACTGCCTGAATTCATTCTCATAGGAGTATTCCCGGTAAATAGAAGCTACGTATTTATCCCATGCTTTCTCACTGCAGAATTCTTTTAGTTTCTTTCTGTAGGGAATCCAGGTAGGCAACAATGTCCTGAAGATAGCTGCCATGAACGCGGATTCTTTTGTAAAATTCTCCCTTATCGGCTCGCAAATGATCAGGCTCCCATTCTTTTTAAGCCCGCGGCTGATATTGCGGAATAATGAATCCAAATCCTGCAGATGGTGAAGCGTCCGGAAAAATATTACCGTGTCAAACTGCTTTTCTCCAAAATCAAAGGTATCAATATTGCAACACTCATAAGAGAGGTTTCCAAATCCTTTTTTTATGGAATTTTGACTGTAGAATGCTCTTGCAATCTCAATACACTTGGGGGAAACATCAATTCCCAATACATCGAGTCCGTTTCTGGCCAATTCAAGGCTTAAATAACCGGATCCGCATCCTAACTCTACAACCTTCCCCCCGTTTTTTTTCGTGTTCTCGATAACAAAATTCACTTTAGGGATCCAATGAATTTTTACATATTCAGGGTCACGCCAAACATTGTTGTAAAACCAATTTACTTTCCTAAGCCTCCTTAAATCGGGGACAAAACCATGCTGAACGCGATCTTTGATCTGCCTATCGAATGCCCTTTGTTCTCTTTTTAATAATTTTCGTTTTCCAGAAGTAGTTTTATTTTTCATGTTTATGCTTTTTCTGAAAGCGTATGATCTGATTCGCAATAAATAGATCCAAGGGGGTATCGATATCAATGCTTTCCCTCTCATCCATTACATAACAACCGATTTTTCCTCCCAAGCGGTTTTTATATTTCATGAAAATCTTGTACTTGGTAATAAATATGGCTCCGTTCTCTTCATATTGATTGTCCATGTCCTGGCGCCGCGGGCGCCTAAGATAATTGTAGTTTAGCGGAGCCGCCCCGCCTTTGCTCTTGGCCCAGAGAAAAGAAGCGCTAGGTTTAACAGAAAGAAGCGAATCAAGTCTTTCATCAATAAATTTTTGATACGCTAGACGGATATCCCTGCTAGTCCTCAAAGGCGAAGTTGCTTGCAATAGCACGATCACATCAGGATGATATTGCTCCTTTTGAAGGCGCCCTAAAACATGCAGCATGGCGCTCTCAGTTGACGACCTGTGACTGGATATGCGCACGGGCCGCCACATCACCTCTACTTTGCATGTGTTGGCTGCTTTTGCGATTCTTTCATTATCGGTAGAAACGACAATACGGTCGCAAATGCCGCTCTTTTTTGCTGCCTCAAGAGTATAGGCGATCAAAGGCCTGCCTGCCAAAGAGACAAGGTTCTTTAAGGGGATCCCGCGGGAACCACCGCGCGCAGGGACAATTGCCAGGACCTTTATTTTCTTATGCATGCGTGTAAAGGATGTTTTAGCCTTACGGCGATTTCTTCGTTAATTTATGCCAGAAGATTCTAAAATCCCCCCTTAACAGATATTTCACTGTTCTCAACGCACGCGTAATCCGGTTGTTACGTAAGAGCACGCCACCCGATCCTATCAACTTACCGAGAAGAACAGACTTCAAATTAAGATAGTGTAAAGCTATTGCCGAGAAAGGCGAACTGCTAAAGACGGCGAACTCTATACTCTTATTACTTACCCGGTTCTGCGTGATAAGCCAGATCATATTCTGGAAGATCTGTTTTCTGGTGAAAGGAAATAAGCTAGGAACAAACCCAAAATTCTTTGATGTCCTTTCAAACAGCTTATCGCTATCCAAATCATTAATGTGTATATAGTTATCCTCTAATGCCTTTTGAGTTAAAGGATATTTGGGGAAATACTGAAGTGAGCATAAGCTAAAGGACAACGGCTTAGGCAATTGCAGCAATAATGCAATAGTCTCCATAATTGTTTTTTCAGTCTCATATGGATTATCCATTATCAAGTCGTAGGTGATTGAAACCTTATGTTCTGCTATTTTTCTTGCAATATCAATTATCTGCTTATTGTTTCCAGGCCTTTGAAATACTTCGTTCCTTATCTTGTCCGATCCAGTCTGAATTCCAAAACGAATCGTTGAAAGTCCTGAATCGGCTAATTGTCTGATAAGATCGGAGCTTATCAATAGGGGATTCAACCAAATGGTAAAAGGAACTCCTACTTCTTTTTTGTATCGGCTCGCAAACTCTTCAATCCAGTTTTTGTTAGTAGAGAAGACCTCATCAATAAAATAGATTTCTTCAAATTTCTTAAATTGCTTAATTTCCCCTATCACGTTGCTTACAGATCTCAGGCGGATATATGGACCGAGTCCTTTTAGAAACGGATGCAAGAGACTGTTGACGCAATACGAGCATGAAAAAGGACACCCCCGGGAGGCATGCACCGACAAAAAATCATATTGAAGCACCGGGTCGTTTTGCGTCATCTGGTTATTATCGATGAAAAAGTAAGACCTGTTCCCATAAGAAGGAAGAGGAAGCGAGTCTAAATCCTGGACTAATGGGCGCATGGGATTTTTGATGATCAGCCCGTTATCCTTTATCCATAAGTTCTTGATAGATTCATGGGGTATTCCATCCCGTACGCTCTGCGCAAGCTCTACAATAGCCTCTTCCCCCTCTCCAATGCAAAGGATATCTGCATAATCAATGCACGACTCCGGAGATATGGTTGGATGGATACCCCCCCAGATCACTAAGGATGAAGGAATATGCTTTTTTACAATCTCGCTTAATTGCTTCGCTACAAAAGCAAAAGGTGAAATAACACTAAAACCTACGATGTGCGGTTCTATTTTCCTTACGATATCGGCAAAAAGCTCTATTTCCCGTGAGGAAGGAGTATCGCACATGTTTGTTACACCATTTTTTAAGAAGATGCTATATACTTCTACATTTTCAATAGGCTCCAGTAGCGCATGCATAATACGGATAGGGAAATTCTGATAACGGTATAACGCAACCAATATTATCTTATTTTTTTTCATTATCTCCCCAAAGATTAAACTTTATTAGCCTTAAAATAGCTCTCCTGATAAGAACATCACAAATATTCTAATATGTTCGTTTCCAAAAAGAATCACAATAGGTTACTAAATTACCTATTGGCATTAAAGAAGGCGATAAATCGATGAGCCGAAAATTAGTAAGGCCTTTCTTATAATCCTCCAGTTTGGTTTGCCTTAGTACTCCGTGATCCCCTTTTCTCTTAGCGACTTCTTTTCCCTCCATCGTTTCCTGGAGAAAGGCCGCATCTGCCCGCTTGTTGACGTATTGCAAATAGTTCGCCACCACCTCCGATTCCATCTCTTGAAAACTCCTGGCATTCCAGAACAGATCGAACGCACGTTCTCCTACGACCGGAAATTTCCAATTACCAAAGATAAAGATCATTCCTTTTTGTATTTCCGGTATTGACTGCATTCCCCTGGTTTCATCATACGAAACCACGGAACCCGGAAAAATCGTGCTCAGATATTGTTCGCACACATATAATTGAGGGGGGATATCGAATAATAAAAAACAGATATCCGGATGCAGCTTTTTGAGCACTTCGATCTGCTTACCACAACCGCTCCCTAATTCTACAATAACTTTGACTTTGTCAAAATCGACATACTTACAGCAATATACATACCGGAGATAAAAATACAACATGGTCATCGTATACCGTTTCCCCCCCCGAACGATAATATCTTCAGGGTTCCCCGCCATTGACGCATCAAAAGAATCAAGGGGTCTAGCATTCACTAACTCTCCCCTCATACTCACAAAATCATACGCAGACTGTTTCAGATCTTCT
>Ga0180007_10005148_pt1 | contig 13448 bp, 14 predicted proteins | sample MM_PC_MetaG_FD_121122 | JGI IMG/M metagenome (GOLD analysis project Ga0180007, IMG submission 121122) | Groundwater microbial communities from the Aspo Hard Rock Laboratory (HRL) deep subsurface site, Sweden - MM_PC_MetaG | ecosystem: Environmental > Aquatic > Deep subsurface > Groundwater... | reverse complement strand
ATGAATAGGGGATTCCTTCGATAAATGGCTTTGCAGAAAACATTCCTGAAAGCAAAATAGCTAATCCATAAAAAAATAAAAGAATATCAGTGATTTGTACTTTACTGCTTTGCTTGATCCTAAATACTATTCCAATTAAAAAAAGTACTCCAAAACTAAAAAAACCTATCTGCATTATCCAGCTTAGGTTATAGTTTTGTGCCGCCAATTGACTGATTGTATTCTTCTGCCAGTCATATTCTGAAGAAGAAAAAGCATGAGCAAAAATCAATGACAGAGTAAATATTATTATCGATGAATAAATTAACTGTTTACTAAATTTGGCATTAGATTTCCTCATCTGACTTTTCTTCCTGTGCATTTTGAATCAAAAAATCAACAATCGGTTTTATTGAATTCCTATCAATTTTATCTGTTGGTCCTTTATGTTTTTTCATGAACTTTTTCACTAAAAAGTTCAATTTTTCTGCTTCTATTTTACCGGGCAGTTTGCTATATCCAACTAAGCTGCTTCGGATATCCTCAGGGATTAACTTAAAAGACATCTTGCTTTCTTCTGAATCGGGTAGCATCATACCAACAGAAAATAGATAAACTTTTTTGTCTTTTAATTTGTTCCAATTTCCAGTCAGGAATTTACCTACCAGGATTCTGCCCATGTAAGTTCTGCTTCCGATAACTACAATATCGTAATTCGAAAAGTTTTCAACATCAAATTTGTTTAGGTCTTCAATATCAGATTCTGGGTAGGCTTCATGAATCCACTCAGCATATTGCTTTGTAGCTCCCCATTTTGATTTGTACAGTATAATGGTGTTCATTTTTTCTGAATTCTTTGTGGTTTATAATCCATCTTCATATACAGGTTGCCCTTTTTAAGCTCATCAAGCATTTGGTTAAGTCGCTTCTGTCTAGTTTCCTCCCTTTTTACCCTGGTTATCCAGCCGATGTAGTCATTTTTCTGATATGGAGGACGGTTTTGATATTCTAATGTTAATCCTTTTTTCTTTAATGCCTTTTTAATAAACTCAGGCATTGGATGGCGAGGCCTTCTTAAATTAGAATAAGTCCCCATATTCTTTTACTTTAGCTCTGATTATTTGAATCGTCAGGATTCTCGTCTTGCTTCTCATCTTCTTGCTCAGCTTCTTTTTTTTCTTTGTTCTTACTGTCAAATTCCCCAGTATTATAATCTCCGGAACTTGTACGCAGTATTCCCATCTTTTTGAGCGAATCTAGTATTCCCGTATTATTTTTCTTTAGTTTATAAACTATTGATTAATATGAATTATGTATTTGTCTTTGGTTTTCTTAAAATTATATTGTTATTAGTTCTATCAACTTCAAATTCTTGATCTTCTAACTCTTTAAGAATGTTTTCAAAAACTTCGATTTTTTCCCTACTAAGTTCAGTGGTCTCGTCAGTATCAGATTTTATATAGCTAGGATAAAGTTTTGCCTCACCGCCTTCATTTAAAATTCTAGACAGCTCTAAAAAAAATTGTTTTAGCTTCTCACCATCCTCGGCATAAAAAGGTAAACCATAATGTGAAATGACTAAATCAAAACTACCAGAAGCAAATGGCATATCTTCACTACGCCCAGCAACAAGTTTAGATGATCTATTACCAGACTTTAATTTATCTAAAAGCTCAGTCAGTCTTTCCTCGCCATCTTCGTACCCATTTTTATAAAGTTCCTCTTGTTCTTCTTTTGATAATCCATAAAAAGGGTCAATAGAAGTTATGTCAAGATTCTCATCCCTTAAGTCATTCGCAAATTCGTTTAATCCTGATCCGATATCCAAGATCTTCTTACCTCTTAAGTCTTTTAATGTTAACCCAAAATCTTCGAGGTATTCTTGAGCACCTCTAGCTGTAGGTTTATATTCCTTCCATAATTCAGAATTGGGTAAAAATTTCTCTGTCATATATGTAAATTATACCAAAAATCACTCAGCATATTGCTTTGTAGCTCCCCATTTTGATTTGTATAGAATTAATGTGTTCATAATTTTTTTGGCGGAGAGGGAGGCCCCGTAATGCGACGGGGACACTATATCTAACTGGCGGAGGCGGAAGGATTCGAACCCTCGAAACCATTTCTGGCTTATCAGTTTTCGAAACTGACCCGTTCAACCACTCCGGCACGCCTCCGTATTAAAACTAAGATTATGACATTTGGTTTTTCCGCCCAAGGCGGACCCGCCTCTGGCGGGCGAAACCAGCGCATCACCGCTGTCAGCGGGACCCCGCCATTGGCGGTGGTTCAACCACTCTGCCAACCCACCCAGTTTCAAAATAAACTTTTCTATTTGCCGTCAGTACGGTGTTATTTTACCATAATTCAGGGCATAAAAAAATCCGTCTTCCGCTCGGGAGACAGATGATAGGCAGAGTATTATTATTCTCCGTGATTGATCCAGTTAATGATTTTTCTGGCGTTTTCTGCGGCGTCTCCCTGTGACGTGTCGATCAGTAGCTTCTTTTGAACCAGACTTTGATTAAAGGCTTTTCGATATCGATCGCGTTTGTCGATCAATATTGCGTCAGCCCTATCACAATGACCAGATTTCCCCCGTTGAAGCTCTTTTGACCGAGTAAGAAGCGTTTCATTATTTACATCGAGTAGTACCAACACTACATTTCTTTCGTTCAGTTTTGCCTCGAAATCGGAATAGTCCTGCTGAATGCCAAGGTACAGTTCGGTGTAAACAACATCTGTTAGATGAAGACGCTGGAAAATGATTTCTTCTGTCTGATGAGTGTCGATGACAGGAAGAAAGCTTTCGGAACGTTCTCTGAAGTAATTAGCAAGTGTTTGGTTCTCTTGACCAGACAACTCGCCACGGTAGTAGCCATGGAAGGTGATTAGGGTTGAATTCTTCATCATACCTTCCAGAGCACTGGCGATACTTGATTTTCCAGAGAAGTTCCCCCCTTCAATAATGATTGTTACTGATTTCATTGGTTCTTCTTCTTTTTTGGTTGGAAGGTACGATTTTGCGAGATCAAATACCTTGATCTCATTCACTGGGTTTGTATCTTGAATCATTTTCTTTGCTTTGTCAAACGGGAACCAATCAATTTGGTCGTGTTCCTGATCATGTGTTTTATCAAGCTTTTCTGATTCAGGAATCTCAGATAAAAAGTAATGAGTTTTCTTAAGAATAGTTTTTCCTTTTCTTTCGAAATCGGCTTCAATCCAACCAAGATACCTTTTTAACTTTACATCAAACCCTGTTTCCTCCAGCATTTCTCTTTTGGCCGTATCTTCAATCTTTTCGCTTTTTTCCCGAGTTCCTTTAGGAAGATGCCATTCATTGGTTCCTGTCTTGTGAATTAACAAAACATAAACTTGACCATCTTTAATTTGATAAGGAAAAGCTCCTGCAGAAATATGTAATTTGTTTTCACTCATATAAAGAAATTATCATACATCCCAAACGTAGTCAAAATCTGATATAATTTAAAAACTATAAACATTAAAATTAAATGATGATTTACATTATTGATTTCGACCATACCCTCTGTAATACCACTGCTCTTAAAGAGGCTCTACAGGAGGGCGTAAGTAAGTTCGGGGTAGATGAACAGATATTTGCTGCTACGTATAATAGAACGGTAGAGACTATCCCGGATGAGTATGACTATGATACTTCCCGTCATGCGGAAATAATTTCGAAAGAAACTTCCGGAGATCCAAAGGAGATAAAGAATAAACTGGATAGCATAATCGGTCGGATGGATGAATTTCTCTTCAAAGATTCACTCTCTTTTCTGAATTGGTTAAAAGATTATGGAAAGATAGTCATTTTAACTTGGGGCAATCCTAAATGGCAGCAGACTAAAATAGAAAATAGCAGCATCAAAAAGCTAGCTGATCAGTGTCTTTACACAGGAAAAGAGAAAAGTACACTTCAGTTGGGATTCCCGGAACCGGAAGAAGAATGGGTTTTTGTTAATGACAACCCTAAGGAAATTAAGCAAACGATGAAACTGTTTCCGAAAAGCACTCATTTAAGAATGAAGCGACCGGAAGGAAAAAAATTTGATCCAGAAATTGATCAATTAAATGTTCCTACCTTTACTGAATTGGCCGTGCTAAAAAAATATCTCCAAAAAAATAATAAAAAAAACGCCACGATTAGGGTGACGTAGAAAAAGAACCATTGGTATCAAATTTGACTACACTGCGAACAGCGTCAGCCAATTGCTCGACCTTGTCCCATGAAGGGACGCTTGATCCCCCGATCTTTGTGCAGACCAGGCGGGCATGTGCAGCACCTTGCAGAGCAGCGGTTCGAACGGAGTTATGCCCTTTCAGAAATGAGATCAGCATTCCAGATATGACCGCGTCACCAGCTCCGGTTGGATCGATGATTGTACCATCGAACGGTAGTTCCGGAATACGGAAAGCATCTTCTGGAGTGGCGATCCATAAACCGCGCTTGCCGTTTGAGACACTGACAAGTTCTAGTCCGTGTTCTCGACAAAATCCCTGCAATTCCTGCAGTGTCATTCCTTTGCCAAGCAACTCCTGGCTCTCGATGGCTGACAAAAACAGGTAGTTGGCCATAGGTAACAGTTCCCGCGCCTTGCCGGATTTGACTAGCGAAGCATGTGGAGCGAAAACCATCCGACCCTCTCCGTCTTTTCCGTGTTCGATGAAAGTTCTGGCTAGGGGCAGTTCATCTTCCATAATCCCAGTCATCACCAGAAATTCCGGCTCTTGGTTGCGAAGATGCCCGCAAATCTTTTCGACGGCCTCGGGAACGCGGTCTTGGAGGATAGGGGGCTTGTGAGCAAGGATTCGTCCGCCCGGGCCATCAACAGGGCACAGGATAGTTGCCCGGGATGAATGGCGATCCCGGAGCGGAAGGCGAATAGCGCTCATGCCGGAAAGGATGTGATCCATTTGTTCGCGATTGAAGTCCAATTTTCCGTCCGGGCTATAGCCAACGGGAACAAACAGCATCGACGCGATGCCGGCTCCCGCAACAGCCTTGTGGATGTTGAATGAACTTCCTCCTCCCCGAACATCGTAGAAATCATGATTTACCCTTGCTGTTACTCCTTCCGGTAAAGATCCTTCAAACACAACATGTTCTTCCGGGTTCGCTGAGAACCCTACAACAATCCCTGCCAATGTGCTCTCCCTCACTCTTTTATCATTCCGTTGTTGAGCGGGTTGTTAAAGGGCATGTAGGTTATATACATTAGCGACAAATTGTTGTATTGTCAACCTTGAAAGAAGTGCAGAAAAATTCTATTATGTATCTACAATGTCTAATAAAAAAATGACCATAATTACTTTTACTGGCGGTGGGTTAGCCGCTGCTTTAAATGCCACGTTATATGGTGTAATTTCTACTGCCCAGAAAAAAGGGTATAGAATACTTGGGGGTATTGAGGGATGGAAGAGCCTACTAAATGATGGTAAGGTGATTGATCTTACTGATACTAACCTAGATACATTACGGTTGCATGGTGGCACATTTCTTCGATCATCTCGAACCAATCCATTCAAAGAAGACAACGGTATTGAGCAACTAAAAAAGAGAATTGAAGAATTAGATATTGATGCCATTGTGGCAATTGGTGGAGACGATACATTGGGAGCAGCATATGGAGTATCTGAGCAGTTAGATATTCCAGTAATTGGTCTACCAAAAACAGTTGATAATGACTTAGCGGGTACATATTGGACACCTGGCTTCCCAACGACAGCAAGTAAAATTATAAGCATAACTAAACAAGCAAAAGAAGATGCAGCTTATGCACTGAAGCGCGTTTTCTTAGTTGAAACGATTGGTATGAAGGCTGGATGGATACCAGCGGCATCTTGTCTTGCTGATCCAGATTTAATAGTAGTCCCCGAGAAAGAAGTAAAACTTGATTCGTTATTAGAAGCTATTGAGAGCAAATACAAACAAAATGGTGAGTATGCGACAGTGGTAATTGCAGAAGAAGTGCGGTTTGATAAAGATGTTTCAGGTGTTTCTGACAATCAAAATGATAAGTTCAGAGAAAAATCACGTCAAAACTTTATCTCTATCAGTCTGAGAGAGAAAATAAAAAAGGAACTAGGAATTTATGCACAATGCATAATTCCTAGGAATTATTTACAAACAGGCGCGCCGATTAAAATTGATCAGGAATATGCAATTAAGCTTGGAAAATATGCTGTTGAATTATTAGAAAAAGGAGAATCAGGAAAAATGTGTTGTATAAGTAGACCCGACGAATTAAAAAAAGAGTTTTCAGTTGATTCTATTTCTCTTGAAAAAGTTACTGGTAAAGAAAATCATCGGGTTCTTGATAATTCACTATTTGACTTTGAATCTTTTCAAGTTACAGAAAAAATGAGAGAATATGTCAGTTCATTTATTGAAGTAGACGATGTAAATCAAGAATACAAAAACTTGCAAAAACAAATCATAGAGATTTAGAAAAAACTTAGTAATAAAAAAAGGGGAGTCTTACATAGTAAGCTCCCCTGTTGCGTTTGCAGCGCAAAGAGCTTCTTTGATCTGATCGATCAAATCCCCCGGGAGAGGGGTGTCCTGGAAGTGGGAATCCTGAAAGATCTGTTCGAGATCCGAGGGGATCAAGCGGCCTTGGAAGGTCAATTCGCAGGCGAGTTCCCGCAAATCGTAGATCTCCCTAGAATCTAGAGGAGCCAGAACCCTATCCAACGGTTCCCCGTTTTGAAAGCGACATGCCGGCGAGGCCAGCATCTGCTTGCGGGTTGTGGGCATCTCTATGCTACCCAGGAACTGGTCAATCAGGTCTTGGAACTTTCTCCGAAGGTCTGGGCGAATTCGACACAGTTGCACAAGAAATGCCTGAGTCACCCCAAAGTGGGTGAAGTGGCGGAAAATTCCTAGGTCAATAACTTCGGAATCTACCGGCTCAGGGTACTCGAGTGCGGGCTCGCCGTTCAGCCAAAGCTTGGGGGGCCAGAGGTCGACATAGTGAAGTTTCCCGGCTCCGTCCCGCGTGAAATTACGCGGAATCATATCTACGCCACAGCGTAGATTTCCATCTCCTCGAGTTTCCTGGGAGAGAATTGGCCGAAGAGCCGTGTCTGCCATGCCCTGCGATAGGGTAAGTGCCTCTGTCTCCGATGCTGTAGTCATGACATCGTGCACCGTTTGGCCCGTGAAGGGAGATATTTCTAGCAGAAAGTGTCTGCCGTTCATAACGGTCTCGTGAGTGGTGATAGGATCCGGTGTTCGGACACCCAAGACCTTCAGCATCTGCTGATAGCCGTGGATCTCTTCGCACTTTCCCCGAAAATCGTCAACATGACCCTCGTGGGCCGCTGCGATTTTGAAGACAGAAGAGTCTCCACCACCATCATGACCATTGCCCTTCACTCTCAGGACAAGCCGGTTGTAACTACCGGCGATCGTTCCTAGAACTTCATGATCCTGGACTCCTGGAAACTTGAAGGTATCACCTTTCTTCAGGTCGGCGAAGTTGAACACTCTACACTCCTTCCGTGGGGGGTGGAGTCTGCAAAACAAGTGCTTTGCGACAATATATTAATGAGCCTAGGCCCAACTTGTTCTAAACAAGGTGGTTGCACTGAAAAAAGCTTTTCAACACAATGCTCTTGTCTAGTGAATTAGTTTTTAGGCCATTCCTTGATTACGTTCTCGTAGATATCAGGGGTAGCTATATCAAACCATTTTCCAGAAAAAGGATACCCATATAGTTTTCCTTTCTTTGCCAGATCCGGCAGTACATCTTGTTCCAGGCTTACATATCCTGTTGGTGGAATATATTTAAATATGCTTGGTTCCAGAATATACATTCCAGCATTTATCAAATGAGAAAGCCCAGGTTTTTTTTCCGGTTTCTCTTGAAATCGAACGATTTTAGATCCTTGCAGATTTACAACACCATATTCTGCAGGATTTTCCTGAGAGGTTAGTGACATGCTGGCAATTTGATTATGAGATTTATGGAACTCAATAAATTCAATGAAGTTCACTTCTGAAAGCACATCACCATAAATTAACAGGAAGGAATCATTTAGTTTATTTTTTAGTTGTCGCAACGATCCCGCGGTTCCATACTGATGTTTTTCCTTCTCATAAGTGATTTTTACTCCAAACTTTGATCCATCTTTGAAATGGTCTTGTATCATTTCACCTAAGTGCCCAATCAGTACGGTAATATCTTTGATTCTTTGATCACGAAGCGTTTCAATAATATGCTGCAATATTGGTTTGCCATGAACTGGAATCATTGTTTTTGGCATTTCGTATGTCAAAGGGCGCATCTGAACACCTTTACCACCAGCTAAAATCACCGCCTGTCGAATTTTGGGACCCTGTAAATACTTTCCTAAAATATATTCGATGGCATGTGATCGGTTACGGATCTTGGTGCCATCGATGGTTTGATCAAGGAAGGGGAGTAAATCCTTTCTTAGCGTAATTGTGATCCTCGATCGTCCTTTATTTACCATGTTTTTGTTTTGTATTAGCAGTTATCATACAGTGTCATACAAATGATTATATACGAATATATGGCATTTAGTCAAGGTTTGTTTGAAGCAATATAGGAGTAGTTTTGCTAATATTAGTGTAAAATTTATCACCAACTATTTTAATATGGCTAAAATTAGCCAAAAAAAATAGGACATCTGGAGAATGCCCTATGAAACCTGATCACGTTGGAACTTATCCGCCGGAACATGTAGCCCAAAAGTTGGAGGGATTTCCAACTTTACCACAACGAGGTCGGCATTTTGCCGATCTGCATAAACTGATACAAGGTCGGGGTATCGCTGCACAAGGAGTATCAACGCCTCGTTTTTGCGGGTAAGAGGGTCAAAGGCAATGGTTACAGGACGGCCCGCGCGTTTTTCTATGTGATGCCCCACACGATTGCAGGCTTCAGCGAACTGGTATAGCTCTACGGAACCATCAATGTGCTGAGGTGATATACTGCCAAATATCTCTGCAAGCTGGTACAAATCGTCGAGTGTCAGTTTATGAATAATATGCTGAACAAGATATATGAGCTTACGAATTAACTCTGGATGCTGTGGTGTTGTGGGATCACGGGCACTGAGTTGTTTTGCTAAGCGAAGCAAATCATCGCGATCAAGGTGGTTGGTAGTTTTTCCAAAGAGCTTGGGTGCTGGATCGGGAATATTTTTACCTATCCACTTTGCCATTTCACTTCCCCTCTCATATTAAAGTGTGTGTGGCGTTGCCATAGCTTAGCATACTATTGTTTCTAGTCAAGTAATAAATTTGTTGGTAGATACACCCGTTGACCTTATTCACTTTTTTAAAATTAGTTTTTTCAAAAAGAAAAAACACTCCTTCCGGAATGTCTTTTCATAAACTGGCAATGACCTACTTTCCCCAATAAAGAGTATCATCGGCGCTGGCTGGCTTAACTGCCGAGTTCGAGATGGGATCGGGTGTTTCCCAGCCGCTAAAATCACCAGATTTTGTCCCACCAAATGGTGATGAAACATAGATCTGAAGACTTTATGGTGTTTAGAGCTTTCCGCCCGAGGCGGATCCGCCTTTGGCGGAAACTGCCGAGTTCGAGATGGGGCCCGCCCGCCTTCCTGCCCATAAATCTTAGTTAATACCTTGATAATGGGAAGGCAGGTGGGCGGGGAACAGGTGTGACCTCTCCGCTAGAATCACCAGATTCTATTTCACCAACTATGTGATGAAATATATATCTGGAGACTTCGTTGTATTTCAGCCGCCCGCTTCGACTCGTCGAAGACGAGGCGAGAAGGCTGATCACCCAATGGGTGAAACCAGCCTCTAGCGACTAGATCCTTCGCTTTACTCAGGATTTCAATTGCCAGCAATTGTGGCTGGTGTAATCATCAAAACAATACCTACTACTACTGCTAATATTCCAAATACTAGCACTAGTCTAAACGACACTTTGAATTTTGCTAACATTTCTATTCTGTTGTTAGTGATTGATCCCTCATTCCGCTATGCGGAACTCGGGACGATCCCGCTGTTGCGGAATCGATTAGTATTCTTAGTGGTTACGATTAAACATCGGCTGATTAGTACTTCTCGGCTAAACCCATTACTGGGCTTACACCTAAAGCCTATTTACCCGGTCGTCTTCCGGGAGCCTCAAATGAAATCTAATCTTGAAGACGGCTTCACGCTTATATGCTTTCAGCGTTTATCCAAACTAAACGTCGCTACTGAGCAATGCCCTTGGCAGGACAACTCATTCACGAGAGGTTTATCCTTCTCGGTCCTCTCGTACTAGAGAAGGATCTTCTCAAATTTCAACGCCCACGGCAGATAGGAGACCGAACTGTCTCACGACGTTCTGAACCCAGCTCGCGTACCGCTTTAATTGGCGAACAGCCAAACCCTTGGGAGCTTCTTCACCCCCAGGATGCGGTGAGCCGACATCGAGGTGCCAAACTGCGCCGTCGCTGTGGACGCTTGGGCGCAATAAGCCTGTTATCCCCGGAGTAACTTTTATCCGTTGAGCTTCAACCCGACTATCAAGGATTGTCGGATCACTAAGTTCTGCTTTCGCAACTGCGCGACTTGTATGTCTTGCAGTAAAGCTGGCTTATGGCTTTGCCCTATCACTGTCGTTTCCATCGACAGCTAGCCAACCTTTGTAAACGCCTCCGTTACTTTTTAGGAGGCGACCGCCCCAGTCAAACTACCCACCAGACACTGTCTTCCTCGCCGATTCAGGCGAGAGAGTTAGAAATAAAAGCAAATTAGAGTGGTATTTCACTAATGACTCCACCTCAGCTAGCGCCGAGGTTTCAAAGTCTCCCACTTATACTAAACAAATCTAATCGTATTTCAATGCCAAGTTGTAGTAAAGCTTCACGGGGTCTTTTCGTCTTGCCGCGGGTAAACGGCATCTTTACCGTTCCTGCAATTTCGCCGAGTCCCTAGTTGAGACAGTTTCCAAGTCGTTATGCCATTCGTGCAGGTCGGAACTTACCCGACAAGGAATTTCGCTACCTTAGGACGATTATAGTTATCGCCGGCGTTCATCCGCGCTTAAGTTTGGAGCTTGCACCCCGCCCCTTAACGTTCGGACACTGGCCAGGCATCAGCCCCTATACATCACCTTTCGGTTTAGCAGGGACCTATGTTTTTGATAAACAGTCGCTTGGAATCTTTCGCTGCGGCCTCTTCACCCATTGCTGAGCTTTAGAGGCAGGCCTTATCCCGAAGTTACGGCCGCTGTTTTGCCGAGTTCCTAAACTAGGGTTCTCTCGTACACCTTAGTGCATTTCGCACCCGTCTACCTGTGTCGGTTTTGGTACGGACTCGAATAGCCTAGCATTGCAAACCTTTTCTTGACACTCCCTTCACCAGAATCAGGTCCACCTTTCGGTTTTCCTTTCCGTCATCCTCTCAAAAAGAGAGAACAACGACGCACATAGCCAAAGTACGCTCCGACCACGGAAATGTGTCAGTCTGCAATAAACTATTCGAGGTGCTGGAATATTAACCAGCTGTCCATCGACTACGCCTTTCGGCCTCGCCTTAGGACCGACTAACCCTGGGTCGATTTGCGTTGCCCAGGAAACCTTAGACTTACGGTGTTCAGGGTTCTCACCTGAATTTTTGCTACTTATACCAACATTCTCACTTCTGTACGCTCCACCAAACCTCACGGTTCAGCTTCAATGCAAACAGAACGCTCCTCTACCAGTATATTGATACCGAAGTATCAATATAATCCGTAGCTTCGGTACTAGGTTTGAGCCCCGATACATTTTCGGCGCAAAATGACTGGACTAGTGAGCTATTACGCTTTCTTTAAAGGATGGCTGCTTCTAAGCCAACCTCCTAGTTGTACATGTCATGATACTACCTTTCACACTTAACCTAGATTTTGGGACCTTAGCTGACGGTCTGGGCTGTTTCCCTTTCGAGCATGGAGCTTAGCCCCCATGTTCTGACTCTTGTAATCAGACCTCTAGCATTCGGAGTTTGGTTAGGATAGGTAAGCCGAAGCTATCCTACCCCGATCAGTGCTCTACCTCTAGAGGAATATTTACAAGGCTAGTCCTAAAACTATTTCGAGGAGAACCAGCTATTGCCAGGTTCGATTAGCATTTCACCTCTATCCACAACTCATCCCCTCATGTTGTACGATGAGTGGGTTCGGACCTCCACTTCGTCTTCACGAAGCTTCATCCTGGCCATGGATAGCTCACCTGGTTTCGGGTCTAGTGAACATAATCAATAGTTTTTATCCCTCGTTCCTACAAAAGTAGGAAGTAAGGATAAAAACATGTACGCACGGTTAGTGCTCGCTTTCACTGTGACTTCACCCCATAAGGGCTTAATCAAACTATGTCCAGCTAACTCGTTGGTTCATTCTTCAATAGGCACGCCGTCATCCGCCCAACTTTTTGCTCACCAATATGTCCATATTGATGTATTAATTTGTGCAAAAAGTTGGGCAGACTCCGACTCCTTGTAAGCAAATGGTTTCAGAAACTATTTCATCGGCCTCACCGGCCTGCTTTTCACCTTTCCCTCACGGTACTAGTTCACTATCGATCACTAAAAGTATTTAGCCTTACCCCATAGGCGGGGCAGATTCCCATAAGATTTCACGGGTCCCATGGTACTCGAGAACAACTACTATAGAGCATAAAACTCCTTTCGCATACGGGACTGTCACCCTTTGTAGTAGACCTTTCCAGATCTTTTTACTAGGAAAGCTTTATATTATTGACTCTATTTCAAAGTGTAAGCTCCAAACGTAATTATCTCACAACGCTCCCTGAGTATGAAGACTTACATCCCTCTTTAATAATCCAAAAGACCATTAAAGAAACTCAGAAAGTTTGGGCTGTTCCCCTTTCGCTCGCCACTACTAAGGGAATGCGTTTAAAAGTTATGAGTAGTAAGTTGCGGTTGATCCCCCATAGGGGGACAACCTCCCACTCATAACGATTAAACAATTATTTTCTTTTCCTCTGGGTACTAAGATGTTTCAATTCCCCAGGTTACCTTTCATATCCTATGTATTCAGATATGAATGACTTGTGTTTGCACAAGACGGGTTTCCCCATTCGGAAATCTCCGGATCAAAGGTTGCTTATCACCTCCCCGAAGCTTATCGCAGATTGCTACGTCCTTCATCGTCTTTTAGTGTCAAGGCATCCACCATTTGCTCTTGTTTGTTTAATCGTAACCACAAAAAATACTAAGTCATTTTTTATGATTTTTAGAAACGGTATTGTTTCGTTGATTACTATATTCAGTTGTCAATTTACCGGATTTACATACACATAGTATCCAAGAAAGTATATTTTTTGAGTACTATGTATATATAAGGTACGAAATGTTGGTTTCACCCTTCGGCTGACAAAAAAAGTCGCTCTGGGCGACTTACTCTTAACTTCGAGCATAACAATAGACTAGCTATTCATATCGCCTT
>Ga0180007_10005146_pt1 | contig 13450 bp, 11 predicted proteins | sample MM_PC_MetaG_FD_121122 | JGI IMG/M metagenome (GOLD analysis project Ga0180007, IMG submission 121122) | Groundwater microbial communities from the Aspo Hard Rock Laboratory (HRL) deep subsurface site, Sweden - MM_PC_MetaG | ecosystem: Environmental > Aquatic > Deep subsurface > Groundwater... | reverse complement strand
TTTCTATTGTTAGCTCCTTATATTCCTTGCAATTGTAAACCAATGGTTGTAATATTGTTTACAATATGGATAGGGCAGGGATAGAAAAGTTATTGTCGGCGCCTCTCGAAGAACTTATTATTGAGGCCAGCCGCGTCCGCAGGGAAAAGGCGGGCAGCGGGATAGAACTATGCGGGATAGTCGCCGCGAAATCCGGCGCGTGCCCGGAAGATTGCAAATTTTGCGCCCAATCCGCGCGTCATTGTACGCATATCCCTGAATACCCTTTGAAAAGCGCTGAAGAGATCGCCCTGGCCGCTCGCGAAGCCAAAGGCAATGGCGCCAGCCGTTTCGGCATTGTTACCAGCGGAAACAAATTAACCCGGCCTGAACTGGATGTTATCTGCGGCGCCATCCGCAAGATCAATAATGATGCAGGGATCACCGTATGCGCTTCTCTCGGGGCTTTGGATGAAACGGATTTTCACGCTTTAAAAGATTCCGGCCTTACGCGGTATCATCATAATATCGAGACCTCCCGCCGGTTTTATCCGGAGATAGTTTCGACGCATGAATACGCCGAGAGAATAAACACGATAAAGGCAGCAAAAGGCGCGGGGCTCCAAGTTTGTTCAGGAGGTATAATAGGGCTTGGTGAGACCTGGCTTGATCGTATCGCGATGGCGTTCCTTCTGAAAGAACTTGATGTGGACGCGGTCCCTTTAAATGTCCTGATCCCCGTCCGGGGTACTCCCATGGAGGGAACGGGGATGATGGCCCCGTTCGATGTGATCAGGACAATAGCCCTCTTCCGGATAGTTATGGAAGGGAAAGACGTGAAGGTCGCTGCAGGGCGAGAGATAGTTTTAAAGGATTTCGGCGCATTGATGTACATGGCCGGTGCGAACGGCATGATGGTGGGTGGATATCTTACGGTCGCTGGACGTACGATAGCCGAGGATCTCGCGCTGGCGGAAGAGGTGAGGCGTTTGTGGAAGAACGGATAAAACAGTTTTTGGAAGAACGCGCGCGGGCAGGGCTTCTCCGGGAACTTACGGAAGTTGAGTCCCTTCCGGGCGGCCGCGTTCTTGCCGGCGGCCGGGAATACATTAATTTTTCTTCCAACGATTATCTGGGGCTTTCATGCCATCCCGATATTATCAAAGCCGTTCGGGAGACCGCTGCCCCGGTTTTCGGGTCTCAGGCGTCGCGGCTCATGACAGGGAGCACGGCCTCGCACCATCGCCTGGAAGAGGAGATCGCCCGCCTGAAGAACAAGCGCGCGGCCCTGATTTTTAATTCAGGGTACCACGCGAATGTCGGCGTAATAAGCGCGTTATGCGGTAAGGGTGACGTTATCTTTTCAGATCGGCTCAATCATGCCAGCATTGTGGACGGTATAAAACTTTCCGGAGCGCGCCTCTTCAGGTTCAGACACAACGATATGGACCACTTGGGGAGGCTCCTTTCCAGAGAAAGAGCGAAATACAACGGCACGTTGATAATAACGGAGACAGTTTTTAGCATGGACGGGGATAGGGCTCCCATCGCTGATATTATCCGTTTAAAGAAGAAACACAACTGCATGTTAATGGCGGATGAAGCCCATGCTACCGGCGTTTTCGGAAAATCCGGCGGGGGTCTCCTCGCGGATGAGGACGCCGGGGGAGATACCGATATCGTTATGGGTACGTTCGGTAAGGCCCTTGGTAGTTTTGGCGCGTATGTGGCGGTATCTAAGGCGATCCGGGATTATCTGGTGAACGCTTGCCGTAGTTTTATCTATTCCACCGCTTTGCCGGTACCGGTAATAAACGCGAATATCGCGGCCTTGGACATTGTAAGGCGGAACCCGGCGCCGCGGACGCGCCTGCTGGCGGAGGCGGAATATTTCAGGAACAGGCTGAAAGATAGAGGTTTTAGGGCCGGAGGACGGTCACAGATCGTTCCTGTTACTATAGGAGACGCCGCAGACACGATCCGGCTTGCCGCGTATCTCAAGCGCATGGGGTATTGGGTCACGCCGGTCAGGCCGCCGACGGTTCCGGAAGGAACCGCTCGTCTCAGGCTTTCGGTTACATCAAATCACGGCAGAGACCTTCTGGATAAATTCGTGGAAGATATTTCGAAATACTGATATTAAAAATGGCTACTTCATTCAAGTACATAGACAGGGGAAAGATGGCAAGAGCGGTATTGCTTCCGGGATGGGCGACCGATTATCACATATTCGACAAATTAGATATAGCGTACAATTATCTGGTTCCCAACGTTATCGATATCGACGATTTCTTCGCGTGTCTCGCGCGGAACCTGGAGTGGGCGGATGCTACTCTGATCGGCTGGTCGTTCGGGGGAATACTCGGGGCCCATTTCATGGCAAAACATCCCGATTTGATAAAGAAAGCGGTTTTTATCGGCGTGAAGAACGGGTATTCAGCCGGTGAGATCGGCCGGATGAAAAAGTACGTGGAAACGGACATAAAAGCCTATCTGGATGGTTTTTACCGCAAGTGTTTCCGGGGGAATAACTCCGCGGACATTGACTGGTTCAATTCCGATTTGAAGAAGAGGTATTTGAAAAACCCGGATACCGGCGCGTTGATCCGGCAGTTGGATTTTCTGAAAGACAACCCTCTGCCCGAGGAAAGACTCATCGGATATGTGGGAAGGATCAAATTCGCGCATGGGGCGAATGACGCCATAGTCAATATACAGGAAGCCGCGTCCGTAAAGGAAAACCTTCCCGGCGTTGTTTTTAACAGGCTTGAGGGCGTTGGACACCCGGCTTTTTTACACCCTGATTTCGGGTTTATGGTATAGACAATGACGAACAAGAAAACGGTAATAAATAATTTTTCAAAGAATGCCCGCTATTATGATAGGCACTCCAAAATACAGGCCGAGTGTGCCGGAGAACTGGCCGGCATGTTGCCTGACGGATCGTTTTCGAACATACTCGAGATCGGGTGCGGTACAGGTGTATTCACACGGTTTTTAACCGAAAAATACATTCACGCGAAGATCACCGCAGTGGATATAGCCGGCAATATGCTGGATCTCGCCGGAGAAAAGCTCGCGGGCGGCAACGTGGTCTTTATGGAGGCCGACGGCGAGAAAATGCCGCTTGATGAGCGGTTTGATCTCATCGCTTCGAACGCGAGTTTCCAATGGTTCGATGACATGAATGCCGCCCCGGCTCGGCTGGCGAATACTCTTTTGACCGGAGGCAGTATATGTTTTTCAATATATGGGCCGGGGACTTTCCGCGAATTTCAGGAAGTATTGACGGCGTATTTCGGGGAAAACCGCTGGCTGAGTTCAGCTAAATTCGTTACGCGTGAAATATTAGAACGTGTTCTTGAGGAGCATTTTAACGTTCTGGAATTCCGGGAGAAAGTTTACAGGGCAAAGTTCCCGTCTCTTTTAGATTTTTTAAGAGACATCAAATTTAGCGGCACGAGCGGTTCCGGTTTGGGCGGCGGGGTGTATCTCGGAAAAGACGCGTTGAAAGACCTGGAAAGGATATATCGGGAAAAGTTCGGCGGTATCATCGCGGCCCATCAGGTGTTTTTCTGTGGGGCAAAAAAGAAAGGCCGGTGACGACATGAATAACAGATCTGTTTTTATCACAGGTACTGACACGGGTGTCGGCAAAACGGTAGTCACGGGACTTTTGGCCAGGTTTCTTTTGGAACAAGGCCTGAGGACCGCTACGCAGAAGTGGATACAGACCGGATGTGACGGTTTCTCCCAGGATATCGATTCGCATCTCAAATTGATGATGAGAACAAGGGACGAATACGAGGGATATATTCGCGATATGGAACCGTGCGTCTTAAATTTTCCGGCATCGCCGCATCTGGCCGCGCGTATAGAGGAAAAGGTTATAGATATCGACAAGATCATTCGTTCGTGGAAAAGACTCGAATCGGAATTTGAAGCGGTTGTCGTTGAAGGCGCGGGAGGGGTCATGGTCCCGGTGGACGAGGAAACGATGATCGTAGATATGTGTGGAGACGCGGGAATCCCTGTGATAATAGTCGCCGCGAATCGCCTCGGTTCCATAAATCAGACGGTACTTACCGTTGAGGCTTTGAGAAAGAGAGGCGTGGATATCGTCGGTGTGGTCTTTAACCGGATGTGTAAGGACGAAAATGAGGAGATAACTGCCGATAACCCGCGTATCACGCGGCAAATCACAGGTGTGGATATTCTCGGCGATCTGCCGCGTGAAGATGATCCGGAGAGATTGTATAGGATGTTTCTTCCTATGGGGCGGAAAATATTGAAAAAATGGAGACAGCATGGATAAACATGATCTAGTATCTAAAGATCTCATGCTGAACTGGCATCCGTATACACAGATGAAAGACTGTGTGGATATGCCGCCGATACCGCTGGCCGGAGCGAAAGGTGTTAAGCTGTACGATTATGACGGTAATTTCTATTACGATACAATTTCCAGCTGGTGGTGTAATGTCCATGGCCACGGCCATCCGGCTATGATCCGCGCAATCAAAAAACAGCTGAGTTCATTGGAGCACACGTTATTCGCGGGGTTTACACACGCGCCCGCCGTGGGATTATCAGAGAGGCTTGTTGATATAACTCCGGCCGGGCTTAAGAAGGTCTTTTATTCCGATAACGGTTCTACGTCTGTGGAAGTTGCCATGAAAATGTCTTTTCAGTATTGGAAAAATACCGGTTGTAAAGGGAAAAATAAATTTCTCTCACTCGACCGCGGATATCACGGAGATACTATAGGCGCTATGAGCGTGAGCGGTATAGGACCTTTCAACAAAGTTTTTGAACAACTTTTTTTGGACGTGTACAAAATCCCGTCTCCTTATTGTTATCGTTGCCCGGTGTCAGAAGACAAGGCCGATTGCTCTCTCGGTTGCTTACATGCGGCCGAATCCATGTTGAACGAACATTCCGATGAGATCGCCGCCATGATTATCGAACCTCTTTTGATGGGAGCCGGCGGCATGATCATCTATCCGGCGGAATACCTTAAAGGTATCGCCGGACTTTGCCGTAAATACCACGTTCACTTGATCGTGGATGAAGTCGCCACAGGTTTCGGAAGGACCGGTAAGATGTTTGCCTCCGAATACGCGGCGATAGACCCGGATTTCATGTGTCTCTCGAAAGGGATCACTTCAGGGTACCTGCCGCTCGGGGCAACACTCACGACAGAAAAGATATATGACGCGTTTTACGCGGATTATCATGAGTGCAAAACTTTTTATCACGGGCATACATATACGGCAAATCCTGTAGCCTGTGCCGCCGCTATCAGCTGTATAGACCTGTTTGAAAAAGAGGGCACATTGAGGAATGTAGATCGGATAAACGCGAAACTCAAGGTTTTCCTGAATGACATGGCTGAGCTTGACGTGGTGGGTGAGACCCGTTCGATAGGTGCCGTGGGTGTGCTGGAGCTTGTCAAAGACCGGAAAACAAAAGAGCCGTTTGGGATAGAGGAACGCCTCGGGCTTAGGATATACAAAAAAGGCCTCCGGGAGGGGTTGCTCCTGCGGCCGCTGGGAAACATTATCTACTTTTTTCTACCGTTATCGACAACCCCGGGCGAACTTGATGATATCTTTGCCCGGGCCGCCCGCGCGCTCGCGATATAAGCCAAACGGGTATACGACAAAAAGGAACGCCAAACGTCAAAAAGGGACTAATCGTTCTGGCGATGTGATATAATCAAGAAAAATAATTCTCAACAAGGAAAAATGTTATATAAACATACTGTGCCTGGATCAGGAGGTTGATTGGAGGTAATCAAGTGGAAAGAGCCGAAGAAAAAAAGAAGAGAAAAAATAAGAACAAGGAAAAACCGGCGGTGAAAATTTCGCATGCGCGGAAGCCGGAGAAGATGTCTCTGGAAAACTGGCAAAAGGCGCTCAGGGTTCAGATGGCCGGTAAACAGAAGTTTCGGATGAAAAACAGAGGGGACCATCCTGTGTTTTCCACGTTTGATGTTAAAAATCCGCAAACCGATAAAATTTATCGTGTAGTAATAAGAGGTGAGACGGCGGGTGTTAATTATTGTTCGTGCCCGGACTTTTCTGTTAATACTCTGGGAACGTGCAAACACATTGAGTCTGTGTTGCGAAAAATACAGAGGAAAAAAGGCGCGAAACAGATGTTAAGAGAAGGATATATTTCGGCACATTCGTCCGTAACGCTTCGTTATGGGGCTGAACGAAGAATCGTATTTGTGGCCGGACGGCAGGCGAGTAGCCGACTAAAGGAAACAGCCGCGCGTTTTTTTGATGAAAATGGAGTTTTAACGGAGAAAGGGTTAAGGCATTTTGATAAATTTATGACGCGGGTAAAATTATTGAATGATGATGTGCGATATCATGACGACGCCCTTGAATTTATCGCGTTGAAACGGGATATAAATAACCGGGAAAAACGTGTAAAGAGGATTTTTGCCCGGGGTATAACGGATCCCGCGTTTAAGAATCTTTTGAAACGGGATATATACCCATACCAGCGGGAAGGCGCGCTTTTTGCCGCTATGGCCGGGAGAAGCTTAATAGCGGATGATATGGGGCTCGGTAAGACTGTTCAGGCAATAGCGGCCAGTGAGATTATGGCAAAGTGTTTCGGGGTAGAAAAGGTGTTAATTGTTTGTCCGGCCAGCCTGAAACATCAATGGCTTAACGAAGTTGAACGGTTTAGTGATCGGTCAGTCCACGCGATACAGGGGTTGTCGCGCAAAAGGCGAATGTTGTACGAAGAAGAGAAATTTTTCAAAATTACAAACTATGACGTTGTACATCGGGATGTTGATGTGATTGGAACCTGGTCACCTGATTTAATCATCCTGGATGAGGCGCAGAGGATCAAGAATTGGAGGACCCGGTTGGCGCGTTCTGTGAAACGGCTTTCCTCTCCCTACGCGATCGTGCTTACAGGGACACCTCTTGAGAATCGCCTGGAAGAATTACATTCAATTATGGAGTTTCTTGACAGGCATCATCTTGGTCCCCTGTTCCGGTTTTTACACGCGCATCAAATAGCGGATGAATTTGGAAAGGTGACAGGATATAGAAAACTCAATGATATCGGGAAGTCTTTAGAACCGGTTCTTATCCGGCGGAGGAAGGACGAGGTCTTGCCCCAGCTTCCGGAGAGGGTGGACAAAAACTATTTTGTATCGATGGCAGAGCCGCAAAGGACAATTCACGCGGAAAACGCGCAAATCGTGACACGTATCGTCAATAAATGGAGGCGGTTTGGTTTTTTAACTGACGAGGAAAAACAGCGCCTTATGTGCGCTTTGCAGAATATGAGGATGGTGAGCGACAACACGTATTTAATAGATAAAACGACAATGAATGGTGGTAAGATCGGTGAATTAGAGGAACAATTGAAAGAGATATTTGAGAGCCCGGATACGAAGGTATTGATCTTTTCACAATGGCTCAGAATGATCGAATTGATAGCGGGAATGTTGGATAAAAATAGATGGAAATTCAGGTCTCTTCATGGCGGGGTTTCTTCTTCGAAAAGAGGAGAACTTATCAAGATGTTTAAGGAAGACCCTCACTGCCGCGTTTTTATGTCAACGGAAGCGGGGGGTGTCGGCCTTAATCTGCAAAGTGCCGAGGTTGTCATCAATATGGATTTACCGTGGAACCCGGCGGTGCTGGAACAGCGTATCGGCAGGGTACATCGCCTGGGGCAGAAGAAACCGGTAAGGGTGATTAATTTTATTACGGAAGGATCTATTGAACATGGGATGCTGTCTCTTCTCGCGTTTAAGCGTTCGATGTTTTCGGGGGTACTTGACGGCGGCCGGGATGAGGTGTTTATGGGGGAGACACGGTTTAATAAGTTCATGAAGACCGTGGAGACTGTTTCGGGGACGATGGATAAGAACCGGATATTTCGTCCGACACAAGAGGAGATCAAAGAGACGCTTCAGGACGCTCGAAATTCCAGGGAAGAAATTATAGAGGATCCTTCGCTTCCCTCATTTCACCCGGGATACGCTTCGTCGGGATCAGGGTCCCGCCCGAAGGGCGAAGAGACAGGTACTACGGGCATGCCCGCGGGGCTCCATAGTCAAATGGCCGGTAATTTATTGAGATCCGGCGCTCGTTTATTGGAAAACTTAAGTAAACAATTTGAAGATGGAGATGAAATGTCTTTACCCGCAACGGGACATTTTTCAGGGATTAAGATAGTACAGGATAAGGAAACGGGCAAGAAGATGATAAACATTCCAATGCCGGATGAAAATACGATGAAAAAAATAGTTGAAATTGGAAATATTATCGGTAAGTTATTAAAGGAATAACTCGGAAACTTTTTGTCTTGTGATCGGGAGACTGGCACCTAAAGGACCCAGAAGAAGCCGCGGAGATAGATAAAACGAAGCGGTAATTTGGGGCACTAACAGATCAAAATCCTTCCCATCAAAGCTTTTCTGGAGCTATTTTTCTATCCTTTTGAAGGGTGTTAAAGAATTCACCCCCCGAAACCTTTTTTGAGATTTGAACGCCGGGGTTCATACTTTAACACTATTCCCTTCAAAAGGTATAAAAATATCTAAAACTTTGAAATGGGTCCCCTGAATTTTGATCTATTAGTCCCGACTTGACCCTTGCCCCTCTGTGCCTCCTATGTTAAAGTGTCAGAATGTCAAAGCATCAGAGTGTCAGAAAATAGCAGCATTCGATTATAAGCCCTATTTTTATTCTTTACACTTTGGTACCAGCGAACGAAGTGAGCGATGACACTTTGACACTTCCTGTTGCTCTTATCTCTTGCCCTTATCTCGCACCGCAAACCTCTTCTCTCTTGCCTCTTGGGAACGACTGGGGACGACGGTTTGAAAGTGTACCAGAATCGACGGGATAAAGCGTACCACCGATAAAAAGACTTTCATATTTAGTTGAATTACACGTACCTACGGCACTCTCGCCTTTTTGTAATCATACGTAAAAAGACAACAATCTACGAATATTGCCATTCGTTATTCGTTTAAGTTTTTAATCTTTTGCGAATAAAAGGCTCCTTTTATCAGAGTGTAGCGGGGGGAATTTATCTGAGCGCCGTAGATGAGACATCTATTATTTCTTCATCGAGTTGATGAAGGCCTATGGCTATGGCTGTTTTTAGGGTGTTTTGATAGCCTGTTCCGGTGATGCGGCCGATCTCGTCGGCTTTGAGGAAAACATTGATGGGAAGAAGCATATTGACTCTTTTTATTTTGCCTTTGTGCTTTGATATTTTTGTCAGATCAAAAGCTTTTTCCACATCGGCCTTATCGTAATATTCTGCCTGGTTTTTTAGTTTTTGGTTGGAGTCCAGTTTTTTATTGTGTCTAATGGTCATTTTTAAGTCTCCTTGAAAAGTTTTTTCTCGTTTTGTCTCATTTGTCTTACGGTTATGAGATTTTTTGTCTCATTGTTGAAAACCACCACAAACCCTTTATCCAGAACAAAACCCATTACGAGCATGACATCTTCATCTTTTTTACTCGTGATCGTTATTGTATCCACTATGCCCAATAGTAGCAGGTTAACTTCATTTTCTGAAATACTTCTTTCTTTCATCCTTTCAAGAAAATGCATACTACATGTGTATGGCATACATATAGTATACACTAAAATACTTTTAAATCAAGGAAAAATGGAACTTTTTACTTGACAAATTATGTAATTACATTATAATTACAAATAAGGGAGGTGCGAAATCATGAAAGTGCATGTAATACCCATAGGAAACTCCAAAGGGATCAGGATCCCAAAAGTTCTCTTGAAACTTTGCCATATCAGAGGAGAAGTAGATCTGGAAGTTAAAGGGGCGAAGATAGTGATCACACCGGTTGAGAGAGAAACTCGAGAGGAATGGACAAAAGCATTTAAAAAGATGCGTGAAAATAATGAGGACCGTCTCTTAATAGATGACGATATGGATTTAGAAATGGAGAATTGGGGATGGTAATTGAACAATATGCAGTTTACCACATATCGTTAGATCCTACAAAAGGGCATGAAATCAAAAAAACTCGGCCGTGTGTCGTTATTTCCCCAAATGAAATGAACAGACATATTTTAACGGTAATAGTCGCGCCTATGACAACAAAGACACATCCATATCCAACCCGCGTTCCTGTTAAATTCAAAAATAAAGATGGCTGGGTAGTTTTAGACCAAATACGCACGGTAGATAGAGGGAGATTGAGTAAGAAACTGGGATCTATAGGAGAAACTACGATACAACAAATAAAAGATGTCCTAAAGGAGATGTTAATCGATTAGTACGAGCCGCCAAAACGGCAAACCACGCAACTCCCACCCAACACCACGCTAACATGCGATACCGGCTATTTCGCGTTGATATGCCTTGAGTTAAAAATACAAAAGCTAACTGAAACAAGTTGACATTCCGAGGGGAAGACGCTAAAATGAATGTAAATTATAAAAAAGTATGAACGAGCAAACCAAACAAAAGGACAAAATAAAATGAAAAAACTGATCAGCTTAATAGTCGTGTTCACGTTTCTGGTGCACAATATCGCGTATGGGTTGGGAATATCGCCGGGGTCTCAAAATCCGGCTACGAAAAACGAGATGTTGACAATAGCCCAGAAACAGCTTTTAACGGAAAGAGGCGCGGGCATGGAAGCCTTACAAGACTACCCGGATAGCGATGGTTTTGAAGGCTCACAGTTTCTTACCGGGGAAAACCAGATCGATGTCCGCGAAGCACCATACAACGTGGACTTTAATGTTACAACCGACTATGACAACCTTCCGGAAGGGTGGGAGAAAAACCCTCTTCTGCAGGAGACAAACCTTATCGATGCTTTCAAACATTTCATGGAATACGAGGCGCATATACCCGCCGATAAGCTTGAGATAAGAAAAGAGTATTTTACCTATAGAAAAGGGGAACTCCCCATTGATGTTATACTCGAAAAGAAAGAAGACGGGGAAGAAAAGTATATCTTGATCATCCACGAAGACTTTGTAAACCAATGGGACCAGCTGAGAGCCAAAGACAAGGACGTGTGGTTTAAGGCCAATATCGGGACCGAAAAGGAACCCGTCAGACGGACCGTAAGTGTCGCCTGGGGTGTTTTCTTCCGTGTTGCCAAGCATGTAATGGGGGACCTGGACGGTAAAGCTTATAATAAGGAAGGAACATTCAAGCTCAAAAGCCCTGAAGGGTTCGGGCATTTATGGTATGACGGTACGGAAATCCGGAAAGCGGGAGAGGATGAAGCGAATATCCCCAGCGGCCGGTACGGCCTGATAAACGAAGCGATATGGGCATGGTTTGTGACTGTTAATTCAGCCGAGCCGACTACACGCAGCAACACCATTTTTCGAGCGAGACTGGAATGGATACTTGAGGCGAAAAACGCGGACGCTAAAGAATTAGAACTCTACAAGGAATTTCCTTCTATAACAGGGGATACGGAAAAGATCAAAGCCGTTGTCGCGATCGCCAGCGCTATCAATTACGCGGCCTCGGGAAAAAAGATAGATCTGTCCAAAATAGAGAAAAAAACCGGCATAAAAAAGGCCGAAGCGGACGAGAAATACCTTCAAGAACTGAAAAAGGGAGAATATAAGGAACTCTATCGGGGGACAGGGGAAAAAGAAACGGATTTACCAGTTGAGAAAGAGATAAAGATTAGTGTGGCCATTCTTACAAAAGCAGTTATCGCGGCGATAAACAAGGATGTCTACACAACGGTAAAGAAAAAAGAAAAAACCAAAAAACTATGGGACGATTTTATTAAAGAGCGTGTTACAGAAGGCATACTTGTTACCATAAAGGATGTAGAAAAAATCCTTGCGGACATGATTAAAAATAATAAGCATATCAGAAAAACTGGAATGGTCAGTGCCGTCATAAGTATTGGCGCAGGGATTGTTACAATACTAACCAACAGTACAATATCAAATAGTAACATTGCTGTTGTTCCTCAGGTTATGGGGTTTGTAGGGGTAGTGCTTGCTGTGGTAGCAGTATCCGGTTTTTTGATTACGCAGGCGAGCGAGAACACTTTCGCGACACTGCCGGGATATCTCAAGAAAGCCAAGAAGAGTTTGGAAAGTCGAGGAGTAGACGTTGCTGAGGATGACGTCTTGTCTCAACCCGCACCGGGCGCGGCATCGGATGGAAAGGGGGCCACTACAAAGAAATCGTTGGTTGACTCAAAACTATATTCCCTGATACTCGTGCCTCTTCTTTTATCTCTTTTTCCAGTGATTGGTTGTGGCAGGGACACCTCGCCGCCGCCCGCGGGAACTAATGAAGAAAGAACAACTATTTCTGAAACATTACCCGAATGGGAAAAAGAAGAAATAGCGAGGGGGCGGCTTATATCTGTTGACGTGGACTCGCTGTGGCGGTTACAGCGGCATATTTCAACACTGGGCGCGGTGGATGCTTATTACGACGAGAAAACCAAAACTTATGTAGTGGAACTTGACCTGAACAATCGAGAACCGGGTCATAGTCAGGCAGAGATCTTTTTGGATATGCTCTATAGCCCGCCAGCCGGGATGACAGCGGGACGCGCGAATTTGAAAGGGCAAACAGTCAGTGTAACCATGGACATCCCCGAAGAATTTGTAGGCGGGTGGATACAGCTTTTTTCCAAGGAAGACCTTAAGGAGTATAAGAACGGTCGCAAGCGTTGGGATTCGGAGTATGGAGAAAAATATTACGTTGAAAAGGCAGGCAAACAAACCGCAAGCCATACCTTCACGGGCGAAGTATCGGCCAAGGCACGGTTATTAGGGATAAAATGGGCAGGTAAGAATTTTGAGGAGGTGAAAGAATTAGGCCTTTTGGGCGCTGCTTTCTGTATTTCAGCGAAATCAATTGATGAGCCGACTTCTTCCGGCAGTAAGTTGGCCGGGCAGCTTAAACGGCTCAAGAAATTAATTGAAACATATCCTATGTCATACGCGTTTATTCCGTTTCTGTTTACCGGGAATATCAGCGAGGCTTTTCCTGAAGCCGCGCATGGATTTTTAAGTATTGCCCCGCCCGGGATATGGGTGGTACTACTGGGATTATCCGTTATCATATTGTTGTGGCAGGGAGGGAGGATAATAAACCGTTATTCAGAAAACTTTCCCGGGACGCGTGCACAGCCTGTTTTAAGCCCGGTTGGGCTTCCTTCACCTGAATTTTTAGCCGCCTCAGCAGAAGATAGGGGACATAGAGAACTCTACCGTGGGACAGGGACAAAAGAAACGGATTTACCGGATGAAAACGAAACAAAGATTAATGTGTCCATTCTTTCGGACGCGGTTATCGCGGCGATAAACAAGGTTGTTTCTACAACCGAAGAAAAAACACAAACAATCATAGTGCCAGTAAGTGAGGCTACTTTGTTTGGAATTAAACAACCGAAACAAGGAAGAAGTAAAAGTAGCTTACGCCCGATCACCTTTTTACCCAAAGTACC
>Ga0180007_10005145_pt1 | contig 13451 bp, 9 predicted proteins | sample MM_PC_MetaG_FD_121122 | JGI IMG/M metagenome (GOLD analysis project Ga0180007, IMG submission 121122) | Groundwater microbial communities from the Aspo Hard Rock Laboratory (HRL) deep subsurface site, Sweden - MM_PC_MetaG | ecosystem: Environmental > Aquatic > Deep subsurface > Groundwater... | reverse complement strand
ATTTGAAAATATTCGATTATGTTAGGGGTCAGGGAGTTTTTTTCTAAATTCTTGAATATCATCCATGTAGCGACTTATTAGAAAATATCCCGACTGCTCAATTGTTTGCGATGAGAAAATTGTAGTGTTGAAAATATTTTTTTCACAAAAGGCACCGAATTGATCGTTAAGCGCCTAAATTCCCTTGATCTGCTGATGCAGTTCCCGGGTTTTTTCCGTCCGAGCCCGATCACGATCCGCCGCCAAACGACAGATGTCTTTGTCCGCAGCGAGCACCTTCGGATCACTAATATCTCGTTTTTCAAGATGAGCGTCGATAAGGACCCGGTATGAGTGGATCATTTGTGAAATCATTGAGATCGGGTATTCGCGCCCCTGGATTTTCAAGGTCTGCAATCTTAAATCTACATAATGCTTTAACTCTTCACCATGGATGGCAAAGGCAATATTGGGGCGTCGCCGGATCCTTTGATTGATGCTGGTGATTTCCTCAAGGCTTTTTCCCTTACGACGCATCAGTCGCTCCCGTTGGGTTTCGGTGAGCAGGCAAAAACGGAAACAGCTGCCGCTTCTATCCGGCCAGCCCTCATACTCGACGATCTCGTTTCCATCCTCGTCATGATAAACCTTTTTCACATAGGAATCACTGGTGATGTCATGGAACAGACAGTTGCCTACACCGCCAATGCAACGATTGCCATGAATCAATATTTCGGTCAAAACGCCGACTTCATCCGCCGCCTTTTTGAACTCGCGCAATTTATCCACGGTGTCGATTTCGGTGCTGGCCACTATCTGGGTGGCACCGGCTTCACGGTAAAACTCCATATCTTCTCGGGTCTGAATATTACACCCCACACTGGCATGGATAATCAGTTGCGGGTAGTTTCGTCGAATCAGTCGCATAAGACCAGGGGTCTTGATAATAATCCCTTCCACACCCCATTGTGCCCATTTGGATGCTTTATTCAACACCCGCATAAAATGCTGTTCCTGAACTTCCGCATTAACGGCCACTCGAACTTTGCCCCCGCTGGCATCAGCAATCCGCACGGCCTCATTGATGTCGCTGTCTTCCAGTTCCCAGGCACATTTCCTGCGACTGAAACCCTTTGCGCCAACATAGACGGCATCAGCGCCACTGGCAAATACGGCTTTCACCATTTCAAGGCTGCCGCCCGGGGCCAGCAATTCGTTCATGGTATTGAATCCTCCTTTATGTGATTCCGTCTCGTTCAATGATCCCTTAGTTTCAGAACCGGGCGTGGAGAGCGTACGAAAAACCACAGAAAATTCGATCAACAAGATACGGGATCATGAGGACCAAGTTTATAAAGCAATCACGGTTGTGCTGTCAAGAGGTTTTTGTCAGGGCCGATGGAACATCCCGAGTTCCCCATCGGGAAAGGTGCCATTTATGGATGGACACTAATTAGCCCTTCTATCATTAACGACCGAACGCATGGCATAATGCAACCGTTCTGCCCGGAGGCAGAAAGTTTCCAGTTTGGCGTTGATCAACTGGGGAAAGGGAGAACCGTCGCTTTCGATTGCTAAAAAGGGCAGGGCTTCGATGTCGGTAAGTATGGATCGGAGCCGGCTGTTTTTCGGTTCTGTCGCCAGTTTTGTTTGACTAGTCATAACCTCGGTCAGAATCGCCTCTGACAGACGATTGGGCATGCAACCAAAAGGGCCGATGGCGATGACACCGCAGGTGTGTGAGACAATCTCGGCGATGGCACTACCCACCGTCAGGACGGCTTCACCGGTCAGATGCGGCGATAGATATGGAGCGGCGCTGTCAATAATCGATTGAATAACAAGCGGTTCCGGGTGTATTAGGCCCGTCCGGGACAATATCGACTTGATATGTTTTTCATATCGGGACATGTATTTTTTTCGAAGCAGAAACTGCAGCGTTTCGATCTTCGACAGTTTATGATCAACGAGCCCTTTGCCCACCAGATAGTCGGTGTACAGTATCCATTCGGCAACCGGTGAACACCGGACGGCAAAACCTTTTTCGGCCAGGCGCTCGGTTAAATACTGGCGAGACAGTGAATCCCGGCGGACGAATATTTCACCGACCAGTGAAATTGTCGGCACTTCTTGCGGCGGGCGCTTCATTGGAATCCGGCTGAAGCTTTCGACAGTTTTAACCAGCTGTTTTTCCAGCAGAAAAGAATCTCCGCTTTCTATCTCGCGGAGGATCGATCGCCATTCTTGATGGAAAATTTTCATGGCGGCTTCGGTGTCCACTGCGTTGGCCAGAATTACGGATCGGATGTCCTCAATCACATCGGAAATTACGACCCCCCGCCATACCCTGCGGATAAACTTGCTACCCAGCCCCTCGTATCCGTTCTCGGAGGTTAATGCAAACACGGCCACATCCGGTATCATATGTTTTTTTAAAAGATCTTCCATAAAAATGTAATATTGACCAAAGCGACACGGCCCGGACCCGGTGGGCATGAAGTAGACCAGAACTTCACCGGCCTTTTTCAGGTTGTAAATATAGTTAAGCAAGGTTCCGGTTGTAAGAATAAGCGGCAGGCATTCCTTGCAGGATGTATTTGCGCGACCCAATTTCAGGACCGCCTCATCCGACGGCGGATGGGCCACAGTATTGAAACCGAATCCGCGGAAGACAGCCGCCAGGGATTCCGAAGAGGTATCGCCCATGGAAGGAAGCAACAGTTTAACCCTTGGATCGGTCATGGGTAACGCTTCCCCTGAAGATGTAATGACCCTGGCGACACCATTATGCAGAACCGTCCGGGCAGGAACAAAAGATGTTTTCATGGAAACGATTTGCTTTTGAGCCACCAGTTGTCGATAAGCATTGACAATGTCCAGAAAGGCCTCGATTCTTGTTTCCAGGCCGGCGTCGGCCGTGTGGCTGTCGAGTTCCAGCGTTAAGGACGGTTTTCGCCCCATAATATTCCTGAAATATCCGATAATAAATGAGTCCGGGCCGCAGGAAAAATTGGTAATAAACGTACCGAACAATTGGGGGTGTTCTTTGACAAACCTGGCGGCTTTGATGATCCGCTGCCCCATTCCCCAGTACATATGGCGTTTTCCCCTTTTATCGCCATACATAAGGAAATCGTATGGTATTACCAGAACACCTCTTGATGCGAGCTTGTGGGGAATCCCCATATGCGCTTCTTCAACGAATCCGTTATACGCCCTTGAAAATATTACAACGGCCGTCTGATCGGGATTGGCTTCCAGTTTTTCAAGCATCTGTTTACCGATCTTTTTCATTTCAGCCAGGCATTCCTTCTGCCTGGCAAGCGCTGTTTTGAAAGCTTTCTCTGCCGCGTTTCTGTGGATTCCCATCTGGATCGCGGTTTCAACAAGGGGCTTTTGGGCCGTTTCCAGCCCCCTGGTAAGGTCAAGCAGCGGCACCAGGATTTTGGTTCCCTGTCGTTTAATTGCTTCGATTTTTTCCCTGTATGTGGCCTGTAGATAGAAGGGCTCACCCTGGACAAAAGGACAAACTTGAGAACTGGTCTGCCCGTCTAAACCGGGAACCGCCTTGAAATGGGGCAGGAAAATGAACTCCGGCGGATTTTCCATGTGAAGCAACGTATAGAAAAAACCATGCGCCTGTTCGGCCGGAAAACAGAACGGGGCGTTCTTCTGATCGATGCCTTCCTGGGCCGGCATATCCGGTACAACCGGTTCAAATCCCAGTGCCGCAAAAAAAGTTGAATACAGCGGATAATAGGTGTTGACCATAAAGCTTCTGTTGATTCCGACCCTGCCTCTGATTTTTTTTCCGTTGTTTTGGGGCAATTTTGCGCCGAACTTTTCGAATACAAGTTGTTGCCGGATGCGGACGAGATCCAGTTCTTCTACGTTGTATTTAATATTTTGTCTTAAATTGTAATATCGGTTGCAAGCCCCGCCAAAGGGGTATTTCTGGCCTTCAAGTTCGATTATTGCAATGTCACAGCGCCGGTCACACTTTTCTTTACCCCCTTTGCAGGTAAAGGATTTTCCGTGGGTCACTTCCCGATTTGCCAGGCGCTCCAGGTCGAAGCGATCCACAGCCATCAAGCCGGCATCGATTCTTTTTTTAACTTCAAGGGCTACGCCATAAGCACCCATCAGCCCGGGTTCCGGCGGAACAATAATTTGTTTGCCGACAAGGGCCGCCATGGCAAACGGCACCGCCTGGTTGTAGCAAACACCGCCCTGCATAAAGACTTTCTTGCCAACCGGCCGGTTGCCCTTCACCCGGTTGGCGTAGTTCATACAGATGGAATAGACCAGACCGGCGACGATATCCTGGTGTGCAAGTCCTTCATGGATGGCGGTTTTTATATCAGAAGCGATAAAGGCGGCACACTGGTCATTGAAGTTGGGGGGATTTTTTCCTTGAAAAGCGATGTTTGCAATATCCGTCATTTGAACGCCAAGGGTTTCGAATGCGGATTCTTCCAAAAATGACCCGGTTCCGGCCGAACAGGCTTCGTTCATTGCGTAATCGGAAGCAACCCCGTTGGTGATATAGGTGTATTTGGCGTCCTGTCCTCCGATTTCAAACAGGGTATCCACCTCGGGATCGAAATGGATCGCTGCGCTTGCATGAGCGATGATTTCATTGATAACGCCGTCCGTAAGCGCATGTAAACCGGATATCTGACGACCGGAGCCGCAAACCCCCAGCCCGATAATCGATATTTTCGAGGGATTCGTTTTAGCTTTTACCTGGTCAAGGATCGATTGATAGCACTGGCGTGATGCGCCCACCGGATCTCCGTTGGTCAGAAGATAAATCGACGCCAGCATGGCGTTGTCGATTTTTCGCATCAAAACCGCTTTGGTGGTGGTTGATCCGACATCCAGGCCCAGAATGCATTGGTCACCAGGCCGGATTTTTCCCTTTTCAATGGTTTTGAATTCGACCGTGTACTTGAAATCGAGCAAAGGCAAAAGGGTATCAAATGGGGTCGTTCCGGAATGAAACAACTTCGCTTTGTCGCTAAATACGGCGGTTTCGTTTTCGAGTGCCCACAGCGCAGCCCCCAGCGCTTCGAAATAAGGCGCTTCTGCGGGTACAATCAAGCCGGGCATTTGTTGGCGCAAAAATTCGATCATCATGCGGTTACGGGCCGTTCCACCGGTGACCATAATATTTTTTCGGTCAATTTTTTTTAATAACTCCAGGATCTTGTTTGCCATCATCGTGCAAAGCCCGGCAATTACCTTTGACTTGGGAATACCTTTATTCGTGGCGTGAGTACAATCCGATTTGCAAAAAACCGAGCAACGGCCGGAGACATGGTGTGGTTCTACTGATACGGCCCACTGGGCGGCCTCTTCCAGTGAAACGTTCATCCGGCGCAGTTGCTGAAGAAAGAATTCTCCGGTCCCGGAAGCACATTTGTTGCCGGTCAACACGTTGGATATCCGCCCGTAGCGATCGAGAACGTATACCATAAAGGTCTCCCCACCGGCGGAAACAACGGCAGGGCATGACAAATCGGGAGGTTTAACAAAACTGTAAGCGTATTCCACCGCTTCCGGTTCGGAAATTGAAGCAAGGTTGATAAAATTCCGGAATCTCCTACCGGTGGCACCGACCCGGTCAAAAGAATCCAAATCGAGATGCTCCAATGCGATAAGCAGGGTCTTTTTGGGGTTTCCTTCGTGAGGATAAAGTGAATAATCGACCACACGGGGTTTGCCGATGATTTGAACCGGGTTTCCACTCACCGGGCCGACGTGTTGTTCGATCTGTACGACGGATACGGTCGATGCTCCCAAGCAAAGGCCTAAAGCCCTTATCGTATCGGGCCGTTGTGATTTCCTGCTGGGTTTTCCCCTTGAACTTTCAAATTCCATAGTCATCTATGAAGTCTTTGAACAGCCGGTTGATAGTACCAACAAGGAAAAGGTATGGCCTGCATTGGATTTTTCGAAAACAAGTATTTAACAAAAATAATAAGGCCAGAGGTTAAATTGTTTGATATATGGCTGTACGTTAAAGACAAATTAACTAAAATATTTATTATGGCAGCATTTCCGTTGTAACGATCACCAACAGAGAAATTTAAAGAATTAAAGCGCGATTTACTATAGAAAAATCTTTTCTGTGTGTCAAAGAAAAAAATGCTCAAGAAAAGAGATCCAAAGCTAACGCCTATTGGCCGGAGAATTTTTTTTTGTTGCAATTATCGATGGATATATTTTTGAAAATACTCCCGGTCTGTCGAAAACACCATCGCCGGCACCCTTTATAAAAAATAACCTGAAGCCCCAAAATAAAACAGATCACATCGCGAAGCAGCAATTGGCCGGCCGTATATGAATACCCGGCTTCACCCAAGGAGAAACACCCGCAGTCGAATTGCTGGCCACGGATAAGGTTGATGGAGAGCACTGTTATAAAAGCCAAAAGCATTACATTGATAATCACTGCGGCCGAGCGTGGATAAATACCGAGGATCAGGGCGAGGCCCGCGAAAAGTTCCAAAAAGGGCAAAACAATGGCAATAATGTTAATAGAAAAATCAGGGAAAAGATAATACCCGTAAATTATCTTTGCAAAATGTGCCGGCGAAGCAATTTTATGAAAACAGGCAAAAACAAATAGCACGCCAAGGAACCAGCGGACAGCCACTTCGATCCAGCTGTTATGAATTATTTTATCAACGATCTTATTCAATTGGATAACCCGCATCTTCCCAGGCCGGATAGCCGTCTATGAAAACGCTTATATTGAGATATCCTTCTGCAAGAAGAAATTGGGCCAGCTTGTGACTGTCATTACATTCTCTGCCGGAACAATAAGTGACGATATATGATGAAATTGGATATGTTTTTTTAAATTTATCAAAATATTCGTCAAAGCGGCCGACCGGTAGCGATACAGCCCCTTTGATGTGACCTTCTTCAAATGTCTCCTGAGAACGGGCATCGACAAAAACAGCCTTCCCGCCGTCATATGTTTTTTTGGCCGAAAGCACCGTGTTAATTTCAAGTTCATGGGAAATAACATCTTTTTTGGATTTAGCAGAAATTACACCTTCTGAAGTATCCCATTCACCGAACAGGGCAATACCCCTTGGAGAGAAATAATTGACCGCAAAAGCGGTTAAGATGGAAAGGCTCAGCAGAATAACCAGTTCGATAATAATGTCTCTATACGGCATCAGGCTTGTCCAGAACATGTTGTAACTGTTTAGGTTTTTGAGGCTAACAGATTTTAAAGGAGCTTCCAGCAAAAATTTAATCATACCTGAAGCGATCCATTTTCAAAAAGCTAAACTCTTACAAAAGGTTATATTTTTAGATAAAATACGATAACATAAAGACGCAAATGTTTCAATTGATAGAAATCTTTCTTTGATTTTATTAGCCTTATCCTGGCCGGTTGTTTTTTATTTGAATAACACTTGTCTCGAGATGTTTTCCATGCTATTTGGGTAGCTTTGACGTCGTCTTTACGGTATTTATGAACTTATAAAACCATCCGTAAAGGTACAAAACTGAATTGATTGCAAACTCAAATAGTTGTTGGATTAATGCTCAAAAGGAGGACGGTTAAATGGCCCGGATGACGAAGACTGCTGCAATAATTCTGGTGTTTATCGTAGGTTTTTGCGTACAAATTTTGTTTGCTTTTGCTGACTGTAGAGACACACCGCAAAAAGCGGTTGTTGAATTCAGCAAAGCTTATTTGCAATTGGACAAGTCCATGGCGAAACGAATTTGCTCTGAACTTGTGACATCCGATGATGTTGATGTGGTAGACAATTATATTTACCAGGCATACAAAGAGGCCCGAGAAAGGGGTTTTGAAATAAAATTTATGAAAAACAAGTTATACCAAATCGAAACCGAAACCATTTCTCAAAACGATAAGAAAGCCAAAATCCGGATTGCCGGCAAAAGAAGAACTTCGATAAACCCGGTTTATGCCAATGTTGCCACAGTATTTAACCTAAATCAAACCCACGAAGTAGATGCAACCTTTGACGTTGTCTTGGAAGATAATCAGTGGAAAATATGTGGCGACCTGTTTTCTCATCCTTTGTTTTAAAACTATTTTTGATTTTCGGCGTCTTTTAATAACCGCTGTCAATTCAATAACTAACATGGAAAATACTTATGCGCGTATGCGGCAACGCGCTCGCCAGATTGTTGCCCGCTTCCCTTCCCCGGACTTTTATCAAGACCATCTTCTTGCCAAAGAAATGTCCTGCCAATTTTTTGAGACCAATCCTGTCGTAAGTGAATTACATACATTTGTTGCCGGTCACCTGGAAGAGGATTTCGGACATGGTCTCGAGCATGCCGTCAAGGTAGCCATTGATGCCGGCGCTTTGATGATCATAGAAAATCAACTTGCCGGGAATTCCGGCCAAACCGTTCATCGCAGGGTAACCCTTGTCCAGTGTGCCGGGCTTCTGCATGATATAAAACGAAAGCAAAAGGACCATGCTGTACAGGGCGCTGCCTATGCCCGGAAAGTACTCAAAATTTACCAGCTGTTTCCCGACGAGATTAAGGATGTCTGCCGGGCGATTTTAAATCATGAGGCCTTTAAAAGCACGGTAAAAATTGAAACCTTTGGTGGCGCCCTTGTTTCGGACTGTCTTTATGATGCCGACAAGTTTCGCTGGGGTCCGGATAATTTTACCGATACCCTGTGGGCTATGGCAAAATTTTATAACATTCCGGTGGCCCAATTTGTGGAGTTTTATCCCCAGGGAATTGAAAAGATAGATAAGATCAGAACCACTTTTCGTACGGCTACCGGGAAAAAATATGGGCCCCAGTTTATTGATTTAGGGATAGCCATTGGTGCGGAATTGTTTGAAGTCATCAACACCGAATTTGCGCATTTGTTATGATATTATCCCGAATATTTCATACCTTTATTTATAACAACAACCCCTTGGTGCGGCGGTTGCAAATCCTAATTGTAACGGCAATTATGACAACAAACGGTATGATCGATAACGTCCGGGCGGCGGACAGAAGCTTCCCTTTCAATTCCGGTGAAAAATTAATCTTTGAATTAAAATGGATGTTTATTCCGGCCGGGGAGGCTGTTATGGAGGTGCTCCCCATGGAAAACGAAAAAGGGATCAGTTCCTACCATTTCGTCCTTACGGCGCAAAGCAACGCTTTTATCGATCAATTTTATAAAGTCCGTGACAGAATAGATGCCTATGTGGATCTGGGAATGACTCACTCTTTGTTGTATAAGAAAAAACAACATGAAGGAAAGACCCAAAGAGATATTGTCGTGAATTTCAACTGGGAAAAATTGCAGGCCCTTTACTCCAATTTTGGCAACTCGCAGGAACCGATTGACCTTTTTCCCGGATCATTTGACCCGTTGTCAGCCTTTTTTTACGTGCGTTTATTTGAGCTAAATAAAAAATTAACCATTGAACGTCCGATAACCGACGGGAAAAAATGTGTTATCGGCAAAGTAACCGTCATCAAAAGAGAAACCATAAAAGTAACCGCCGGCACCTTTGATACCTATCTCATAGAACCCGAAGTAAAAGATATCGGTGGCGTATTCGAGAAAAGCAAAGGCGCTAAAATCCAAATATGGCTCACTGCGGATCATCGGCATCTTCCTGTCAAAATCAGAAGCCAAGTCGCTGTTGGAAGCTTTACGGGAGAGCTTGTGTCCGCCACAGGTCTTAAAGAATAGTAAAATCCGAAGACCAAAGAATTCACTCTGATCGTTCCTATGGGAGCATAGATCCAATAAACGCTTAAATTTTTATCACGAAAGCACGAAAGCACGAAAATACGAAAATACGAAAATACGAAAGTTAGAATATTATTTCGTGCTTTCAACCTTTCGTGTTTTCGTGATTGTTTTAATAATCATTACCGTAACGACAGGATAAGTATATGTCAAACGAGGGTGCTTTGGCCGGAATAACGGTCCTGGACCTGTCGCGTCTGCTTCCCGGGCCCTTTTGCAGCATGATTCTGGCTGACCATGGTGCGCGCGTGATTGCGGTGGAGGACAAACGTTTTATTGCGGACGACCTCTTTATTACAACGATCAATCGCAACAAAGAGCACATGTCGCTTGACTTGAAAACCCCCCAAGGCAAAGAAATCTTTTTTAAGCTGGTCAAAAAAAGCGATGTCCTCCTGGAAGGCTTTCGGCCCGGCGTTGTGCAACGGCTCGCCATTGACTATGAATCGGTTCGCCGGATTAACCCTCAAATTATATACTGTTCCATTTCCGGATACGGGCAAACCGGGCCGTGCCGGGATCGGGCCGGGCACGATGTCAATTTTCTGGGGTATTCCGGAGTTCTCGATTTGATCGGTGCTCCTGACCAGCCGCCGAGTATTCCGGGCGTGCAAATTGCCGATATTGCGGGCGGTGGAATGAATGCGACTATCGGAATCCTGCTGGCCCTGCAGGCCCGGGAAAGGACCGGTAATGGTCAGTACATTGATATTTCCATGACCGATGCCATGGTTAGTTTTTTGCCCCTGGTGCTTTTTTTGCAGCAACGCACCGGAGAGGAGCCCAAGCGCGGCGATATGCTCCTGGCACATCGATACGCCTGTTATAACACCTACAAGACCTCCGATGGACGGGACATCTGTATCGGTGCGGTGGAAAATCGTTTCTGGAAACGGCTCTGCGAATACCTGGGTGTTCCTGATTACGCACCGCTTCAGTATGATGAGAATCGCCGGCAGGAAATTCTGGATTTTATGAATGCAATCTTTAAACAAAGGACTCTGGCCGACTGGGAATCCGAGCTGGCGGATCTGGATGTCTGTTGGGGACCGATCCGGAATCTGAAAGAAGTGCTGCAAGACCCGCTTTTTCGCGAAAGAGAGATGGTCCTTGACATCCGTGATAAAAGCGGAAAACAAACCCCGACCCTGGGGCTGCCGGTGAAGCTGAGCCAAACCCCTGGTTCCATTCGCACACCGCCGGTCGGTTTTGGGGAAAGTACGATATTCATTCTTCGCGAACTTGGTTATTCCGAAGACCAGATCAAGGAGTTTGCAGAAAAAGGAGTCTTCTAACACGGATGTTTTAATACAACACGTTGTTTTTTTGATTGTTTGCTTAAATAATTTCAAATGACAAAGCTCAAATAGCAAATCAATTCCAAAAATCAAAACAAGGAACATTGGTGAAAAGCGTTTGTCATTGAACCATTTGGTTTTGATTTGATATTTGGATTTTGGAATTTGTCATTTTGATCGCAATCCTAAAAAACCTTTTTAAAAAAGATAAATTTTAACCACCATGGAGCACAAAATGAACGACGTGGTTATCGTTTCGGCCTGCCGGACCGCCATCGGCGCGTTTGGCGAAACCCTGCGCAACAGCAACGCCGCTACCTTGGCAAGTGTAACGATGAAAGCCGCTGTTGAAAGAGCCGGTATCGACCCGGCACTCATCGATGATGTCCGGTATGGTTGCTGCCTTGAGCCTGCGGATACGCTCAATGTGACCCGGGTGGCCGCGCTTCTCGCCGGCATACCGGAGACGGTTCCGGCGGTTACCATCAACCGGGTCTGCATCTCCGGTATGGAAGCGGTCATCTCAGGCATGGCCATGATTCAGGCCGGCATGGCTGAAATCATTCTGGCCGGTGGTGTTGAACACATGTCGGGTGTTCCGTATATTGTGCCCGATGCCCGATGGGGGTGCCGCTTGCAGGACCGCACGTTTGTAGATGCCCTGATTCGTGCCCTGTACTGCGGTTCCCACCTCATACCCCACCCGGAAGAAGGCCCGGTCAATGAAAATGAACCTCCGTTGAGTTTTTTTAAAGGAAAACCATATATTATGGGGCATACGGCCGAATTTGTGGCCCAGCATTTTAATATCAGCCGTACAGAAATGGACGTCGTTGCCTTAAAAAGCCACAACCAAGTCGAAAGAGCCACCCATGACGGATCTTTTAAAGCAGAAATTGTTCCCCTGACGATTCCCCGCAAAAAACAACCGCCGCTGATTTTTGAAAAAGACGAGCATTTCAGGCCCGGATTGACCCTGGAACAGCTTCAAAAGCTGCCGCCGGTCTTTGTGCCGGAGATCGGCAAGGTTACGGCCGGAAATTCAAGCGGCATAAACGACGGATCTGCCGCAATGATCATTATGTCGGCCGCCAAAGCCAAAGCCCTCAACCTGAAGCCGTTGGCCAGGATCATTGCTGTCGGCAGGGGCGGATGCCATCCGTCCGTGATGGGACTTTCCCCTGTGCCGGCCGTAAACGATTTGCTGAATAACAGCGGCCTTAAGATCGATGATTTTGAACTCATCGAAATCAATGAAGCCTTTGCCGCCCAGTATATCGCATGTGAAAGGGAACTCGGCCTGAACCGGGAGATCACCAATATCAACGGATCCGGGATCGGACTGGGGCATCCGGTCGGCGCCACCGGAGCCAGAATCATGGTAACCCTGCTGTACGCCTTGAAAAAAAGAGAAAAGACCCTCGGACTCGCCACCCTCTGCGGCGGTGGCGGGGTTGCTATGGCATGTGCGTTGGAGATCCTTTAGCCCGAATTTCTCAATAAGCTCTGGTCTGTGGCCCGGCTACCTGTAGCAAAATTTGAAAACGTCTGAAACTCACGCAGAAGTGAGTCTAAAGAAAAAACAGAGCCATAACATTAAAAATAAGAATGATCAATGATAGTTACGCCGCTACAACTTATGAAGTATCAGAAAATTGCTGTTTTTTCTTAAGACTCACTTCTGCGTTCAAACAGTCAGCCATTTTCAAATTTTGCTACAGGTAGCCTTCATTTAACATTATTCGGGTTAGGTTTTTGAAACCAATGGATTTTTAAAAAGCTTAACGCTTAAGAATTGTGAGTGATATGAGGAAGCAGGGTGATAAGGGCAATTTCGCTGTGGGAGTTAAACCTTACCGGAATTCCTACGGTGCCGCAACCTTGACTGGTATATCCCTGCATGTCGGCATGGCGCCACAAGCCCCGATAATACTTTTTCCCGTCATATAAATGCGTAATGAGCGGGATTCCATAGGGAAGACAGATTTGACCGCCATGGGTATGACCGCACAAATACAACCGATACCCGTTATCGGCTGCGATATCATACAGCTCCGGCGTATGGATCAACACGATTTTGTAGCCTTCTATCGACGCTTCCATGGCAACCGTCGCTTGATCGGTGTAATAATAATGCGGGTCATCTATTCCGGTGACGGCAATCTTTTCATGTTTTCGTTTTATGGTAACGGTTTCATTGGCCAATACTTTTATTCCGATCGATTCTAAAAAATCTACCATCAAATATGTGTCATGGTTGCCCAGGGTAGCCAAAATTCCATCTTTGGCTTTTATCGCCTTGGCCAGCTTTTTCATCGGATTTATGATTTGCTTGAAACCGCCTTTGGTTTTTATGCGATAATCTCCGGTCAGAACGCACAGATCATATGTTAAGCCTT
>Ga0180007_10005144_pt1 | contig 13452 bp, 11 predicted proteins | sample MM_PC_MetaG_FD_121122 | JGI IMG/M metagenome (GOLD analysis project Ga0180007, IMG submission 121122) | Groundwater microbial communities from the Aspo Hard Rock Laboratory (HRL) deep subsurface site, Sweden - MM_PC_MetaG | ecosystem: Environmental > Aquatic > Deep subsurface > Groundwater... | reverse complement strand
CCACTCAGCTCGGCAAGCAGCGCCGCGTTGTATCCTGTCCCCGTGCCAATCTCGAGAATGCGCATCCCAGGAACGACATCAAGATGCTGAAGCATGCCAGCAACCAGCGAGGGTTGGGACGTGGAGCTTGTCGGAAACACGCGGTCATGTGCAGTGACCAGGGGTTGATCTGAGTAGATGACCGACAATTGCTCGGCAGACGGCGCGTCCTTGTCGAAATCGACGCGAAGAAAAGTTGGCTGGGACTCGTCAAACTCCATGCGAAACCATCCATCGAGAAAGCGATGTCTTCGCACGGACAGAAGAGCATTCCGAATCGGTTCTGGCAGCGATCCAGGATTGGCCGTAATCGAACCTATGTAGTCACTTGGAACGGACACTCGGGTGCTCATGACCTACCCTACCTGGTTTGTGGTCGTCGTCCAACATGTATCGGAATGGAATTCCGCGTTTCCCCTAAACGTGAAGTAGGCCTTCGCGGGCTCTCCTCTGCGAGCCCACGAGGCGAACATTCTTGCCACTTCGCCTTCGCTATTCACGACTTCTGCACGATCCCATGATATGGCGCGTACGAGATAGGCTGTGTCCATCCTTAGGTAATTGATGCAATTCGTTGGGGACAGCACATAGAACCCGTACAGCGGGAGGGAACTGATATCTGCCCAGGACTTTGTGTCTCCCAGTGTCCGCTGCAAATGATAAGATACAGAGGATTGTGTCAATGGGAGAAAAACCACGTGTTCTTCGTATCCATTGACGATTCCGCTGAACAGTGCAACCTCCTCATAGTCGAAAGCGTCTCCACTTCCAAGAAGCTTCTCGACATTTGCGAAGGCCGTCTGCACCTTCTCAATGAATGCTGTTCGATCAAACAGACTCATGTTCGCCTCCTTCTACCCTTCCGTTTATATGGATTGAGCACACCTATGTCAAGAAATATGGAACGTGTAATACGTTGTCAATAAAGAAAACAATTGACTAGACGCCAGTGAACAGGTATTAGGAAATCTCAGATTGTCGATTAGGCTGACAACGGGAGTACAAAACGATGGATCGGGCGACAAGGCGCAGGAGATCCTCCTCGGGAGAGGGTACGACTAGGTGTAACGAATGCGCGGATCCAGCACGACCAGTAACAGATCAGCGATGAGATTTCCAACGATTAGAAGGCTGGAATAGAAAAGAAGTGCGGCCGTGAGCAAGTGCTGATCTTGGCGGGCGATGCCGTTGATGAAAACCATGCCAAATGAGGGAAGCCCGAGGATCCTGGCGCAGAGGATCGATCCCGTGATCAGGGTGGGCAGCATGATACCGGCGATGCTGATCAGCGGATTGAGCGCATTGCGTGCAGCATGTTTCACGACCACGCGAATTTCGGAAACTCCTTTGGCTCGTGCTGTCTCAAGGTACTGCTTGGGCAAGGCATCCATCATGTTCACCTTCATGTGACGCACGACGGTCGCGAACATCGGCGCACCGACAATGATGAAGGCAGGCATGAGATGGTAAATATAGCTGAGGAATTTCGTCAGCGACATCGGCGCGTTGACGAGATCGTAGTGAACCAATCCCCATACGCCACCGGAGATGATCAGCGGATTGATGAATTTGTACATGATCCAAAAGAACAGGTGAGCCATGGTGAATGCAGGAATCGAAATTCCCAAGTACGCAACGGCTGAAATGGCGATGTCCGACCACTTCTTGTGTTGCACAGCGCAAAGGATGCCCAGCGGAATTCCAAACGCCCATGCGAGGAGCATGCTACCGCCAGTGATGACCAGTGTCCATTGCAGCCCCGATTGCGGTGAGAACAACAGCCGGGTGACCGATGCCCCTGAGAAGGAGGCGCCGAAATCTCCCTTGGTGACAACGCCGACAAGCCAGATCCAAAACTGCACAATAAACGGTTTGTCAATGCCCGCTTGAATTCGAAGCGCCGTATGAACGGCCTGGGGATCCTGCCCTGCGAGCGCGGCCCCCATCTTTGCGATCGTAAAATAGTCTCCTGGGTATAGGGACACCAGGCTAAACGAGATGAAGGCAACAGCGATGAATACGGGAATGACTGCGAGAATCCGCTTGACGACATACTGAATCAACGGGAGTTCACCTCGTTTCAGCGTCTATTTTACACGGTATCCTTTCTTCCTACAAAGAATAGATTGAACGGGGCTTCTTGGATGCTATTGGATGGCTGCTGCAACTGCGTTTCACAGAGAAGTGTGTCGCGATTGGCCTGAATCGCCTCGCGTAGCGCACAGAAGCTCTAGGGTGCGATGAGCCTTGTTGCGTTGAGCGCGTGTGTGGATCCCCCGACATCCCAGATATCGTGAATATCCTCCTGCTCAATCCCCCACGGATCGATGCCCAAAGCCAAGTATCCACCGGAAATGGCTGTCTCGGCGAATGCATACGTCTTTCCCGAGATCGTCCACAAGCTGCGATCGGGGTGCGCTTCGATGAAGCAATCGGCGACACGAACGAACACGACGATATGATCCATCACTTGATCGCCATCTGTGTCTACAGATACCAGCAATGCGCCAGCGCTATAGCCAAACGTCCGGACGATACTGGCGTAGAGAATTGCGGAGTCTTCGCAGTCGCCCACGCGGTCAATGAGGGTCTCTACTGGATAGCGAGGGTATTCAAACCCTGCGGGGTCAAGTTGGTAGGAAACGGCTTTTTGGACAAACGCAAGTGCGTTCTCGATGGTGGCTTGATAGCTGTTGTTGAGGAGCAGGGCATCGCGAAGCTGGATCATGAGCGCATCATCTTTGGGGTCAAGGACGAATCGTGAATAGCCGTCCTCACTCCATACGTCGCGTGACAGACCCCGGTAGTAGTCAGCAAGACTTTGCGGGATCGAAAGCGAGAGAGATCGTGTCCCTCCGTAGTTCCATGTGTACTTGCACAAAATGGAATCCGAAGGATCGGGGTCGGGAATAGGCGGTGCAGTTGGGGTGCCCACAGAGATGGTTTGCACTGCGCTTTGCTTGGCTCCCAGATCATCCGTCGCTGTCAGCGTCACTCGATAGGTGCCCTCTGCCGCGTAAGTATGGCTGGCTGGAGTTCCTTGCGTGCGCGTTCCGTCGCCAAAATCCCACTCGTAGGACACGATCTCGCCGTCAGGATCGAATGATCCATTCGCACTACAGAGAAGGGAATCGCCGGGATCCAGGGCCTTGGAGGACACTTCAATCCGAGGCTGGGGCGCTTGGTTGGTATCAATGACAAGAATCTCCGATTGCCGCGTGCCGATAGCGCCATCGTCATCGACCACACGGAGAACCACGGTGTAGCTTCCAGGAGTGGCGTATGGATGATCCACTGACTGGCCTTCTGCTACGGCGCCATCCCCAAACTCCCATTGATACGTGGTGATCCATCCGTCTCCATCGAGAGATTCAGAAGCGTCAAATTGGACGGTTTCTTGGGGGAGAACAGCTGTGGGTGTGTAGGAGAAGACGGCGACTGGCGCCGAATTGGGCGCGATAACCTTCACTGTGATGGCCGCGGAATTCGAAGCTCCGTCGTGGTCGGTCACAGTCAGCATGACCGTATATTCGCCGGGCAACATGTAGACGTGTTTTGGGCGCATTGCTTGCGAGGGCAAGCCTTCGCCGAATGACCACTGATAGCTACTGACAATGCCGTCCTCATCTGTTGATTGGGTGCCATCGAATTGAACGGTGAGCGGAGGCTGACCCTCTAGCACATCGGCCAGGATTCGAGCCGTGGGCGGGAGGTTGGGAGCGAAGATGCAGCCAGTCAGAAGGACAAGCACACTCAGGGACAGACCAGCGATCGCGCCACAACGCGCCAACGAGTGATGCGCCCCTGAGTGTGTGTGACCTGTTCCTCGATTCATGCTTCCATGATCTCCTGATTCGGCTGGACAGCGTAGGGCATGGGAAGGGCTTCGAGTGAACGAGCGTCGGGCTCGGATGTGACAGACGTTACCACAGAAGCCATGTGAATGTGGGTTAAAATGCCGGTCTGCCGAGGAACGCATCGTAGGACGACTCTCTCGGAACACGAGAAGCGGCTTCTATGTCTCGATGCTCATCTCGTCGAATCCAGCTGTGCTGGACTCGGAGAACTGGAGATTGTGAAGCGCCGCATACAACCCACCTAGATCGAGTAACTCGTCGTGTGTTCCTTGTTCTAGGAGCTTGCCAAGATGCAGAACGATGATATTGTCAGCCTCCCGAATTGTGGACAACCGATGCGCAATTACAATCGATGTTCGTCCTTGCATGATTTTGCGCAGCGAATTCTGGATGAGGCTTTCTGTATGTGAATCAATGCTCGCTGTTGCCTCGTCCAAGACGAGAATCTTGGGATTAAATGCGACCGCGCGTGCGAATGACAATAACTGCCGTTCGCCGACAGATAGGGTGACTCCGCGTTCCTTCACTTCGGTGTGATAGCCATCGGGAAGCGCTTCGACAAAATCTGCATTCACGAATCTGGCAGCCTCCATTGCCGTTTCCTCTGGGATCGCCGATCGCAGTTTGATGTTGTCCATGATGTCACCTGAGAACATGAACACGTCTTGCAGCACGACGGCCATCTGGGCTCGGAGATAGGACAGATCAAACTCTTCAAGAGGGACGCCATCGATCAGGATTTGCCCCTTTTGGATAGGGTACATGCGCAGAAGGATGCGGATGATGGTTGTCTTCCCGGACCCTGTGGGGCCAACTATGGCCACATGTTGCCCCGGCTCTGCGATGAACGAAACGCCCTTCAGGATCCAATCTTCGTTGTCATAAGCGAACCAGACGTCTTTGAATTCGATCCTTGCCCGGAATGACTCAGGGGTTATCCCGCGGCCGGGATCCTCCTGGGGTTCATCCAGTAGGCGGAAGATGCGCTCGGAGGAGGCCATCGCTCCCTGGAGGACGTTGTATCCTTCAGACAGGCGGAGAACCGGCTCGAACAACATCCGCACGTACTGAATGAATGCCGTGAGCGCTCCCAATGATAGGCTCCCACGTAGAACGTTAAATCCGCCATACCAAATGACCAGCGCGATGGCAAATGAGCTGAGGAAACTCATCAACGGGCGGAACACGGCGAACGTGATCAACTGACGCATATCCGCCACATATTTGGACTGATTGATCTCGTCGAACCGCTCGTTGGCTTTGTGTTCCTGGACGAACACCTGGATGATCCGCATGCCGGAAATGGATTCCTGGAGATAGGCGTTCAAGCGGGCGATTTGCTTGCGCACTTCGCGGTACGCCGTTCGAACTCGGTTACGGAACTGCCATGCGGCGAACACGATCACAGGGAAGAAGGCGAAGATCGCCAGAGCCAATCGCCAATCCAAGCGAAAGATGACGACCATGATGCCGAAAATGAGGAAGGCATCGCGGAACAAATTCACCAACATCGAGGTGAACATCTCGTTGATCGCTTGCACGTCGCTGGTGACTCGGGTCACCAGTCTTCCCACCGGGGCATGGTCGAAGAATTTGAGGGGAAGTCGAAGCACGTGCGCGAAGATCTCTTGCCGCATGTCGTACATCACGCGTTGCCCCGTATATTGCAGCAAGTACACCTGGAAGACACCGAACACGAACTGTGCAAGCAGTGCCAGCAAGAACATGAGTGCCAGCCGTATGATGCCGGCAATGGACGTGCCTCGCAGGGCCTCCAATTCGTCGATCGGGAGCTTCCCTAGATCTGCATCGGATGCGATCCAGCCGCTGGGAACTGGCGTGAATAGGTCTGGGAATCGCTCTGGATAGTCGGCGTTTCGCGAGGTTTTGGAAATGAATAGGTAGCGCTCGACAGACAGCGCATTGGCGTCTTCCCATTCGCGGCGCGCTTCAGCAGACACGTTCAATGTCTCGACCAAGTATTTGCCGTTTCCAAGATCAATCGGGAATCCTTCAGTCGGTGCCTCGGCAAGCTGGACAATAGAATGCGGCAAGGTCATGAAGCTGTCGATGGCTGTCTTTGTGAAGTAGGGGATGACCAACTGAATTCCAGCCAATCCAATGGTCAATAGAACGCATACGACGAACAACACGTGATACGGTTTGAGAAAGCGCAACAAGCGGCGCATCAATTGGGCATCGAACGCCTTCCCAAGAATCTCGTCGCCCTGGAAGTGGTCGCTCATGATGGGGTCACCTGTTTCTCAGCCTGCTGCAGTTGCCAGATGCGGCTATAGATGCCGCCTTGGGCGACAAGTTGTGCATGCGTGCCTTGCTCGACGATGCGCCCTCTGTCCAGCACGACGGTTCGGTCGGCATTCATAACTGCTGACAGACGATGGGCGACGATGATGCAGGTTCGCTCGCGGAAGAATTCGCGCAAGGAGCCGAGAATGAATTCCTCGCGCTCTGCGTCGACTGCAGATAGCGGGTCATCAAATACGACGATCTGTGGATCGAGGAGCAGCGCTCGAGCGATGGCTACGCGCTGTTTCTGGCCTCCAGACAGCGAGATTCCGCGCTCGCCGACTGTGGTGTCATATCCCTCGGGGAATTCTATGATCTCGTCGTGAATCCCTGCTTGTCTTGCTGCCTCTCGAATCTGTTCGTCCGACGCCAGCGGATTGCCAAACGCGATATTCTCGGCAATGGTCGCTGAGAACAAGAACGGATCCTGGGGCACAAAGCCAATGGAACCTCGAAGCTTGGCCATGTCAATATCACGAATATCAATCCCGCCAATGCACACTGTTCCCACCGGTGGATCGAAGATTCTTGGGATCAAATGGGCCAGCGTCGACTTGCCCGCACCGGTGAGTCCGACAACTCCCAGCGTTGTGCCCTGTTCGATGGTCAGTTGAAGGTCAGACAAGGCAGGCGTGTCGCTCCGTCCTTCGGCTGTTGGATAGGCGAACGTCAGATTTCGAATATCGATGCGTGTTCCTGAAAGCGAACGAGGCTTGATGGGATTGGCAATCTCAGGTTCCTGACTGAAGAGCTGATTGATTCGTCCCAAAGAAGCCTTGCCGCGCTGCAGCAAGTTGACGGCCCATCCCAGGGAGATCATCGGCCAGACGAGCATCGACAGGTACTGCGTGAACGCCACGAAGTCTCCCAGTGAAATGCTGCTTCGAATCACCGAGATGCCGCCAATCCATAGGACGATCGCCAGCGTTGCACCCGACATCAGTTCAATGAACGGATGAAAGAGCCCGTCAATGCGTACAAGGGCCATATTCTTCCGCAAATATTGTGCATTCGATTGCGCGAAATCATCCGCAGTTCCCGTCTCTTGAACGAACGACTTCAAGACGCGGATTCCAGCGATATTCTCACGGACTTTCTCCATCAGCGCGGAGTACGACGCCTGCAGGATCTCAAAGCGATGATGGATGGCGCGTCCGAACCCGAGCATGAACACGGTCAATATGGGAAGGGGCAGCACAGCGTACAACGTGAGCCGGGGGTCAATGCTGATCATGATGGCGACTGAAATCGGGATGATGAAAAGAGGATCGATAATGGTGAGAAGTCCAAACCCACACGCCCGTTGGACAGCATCGATGTCATTGGTGGCGTGCGCCATCAAGTCTCCGGTCTTCTTCTCATTGTAGAAGGAAGCTGACAAGCTGAGATAGTGGTTGTAGAGCTTTGAGCGAAGGGCGCGCTCGATACGTCGTGACGTGCCGATAAAGAAATAGCGCCAGAAGAATCGAAACACCATGACCACGAGCGCGAGACCGACGATTTTCAACCCACTGGCAAGAAGGTTGCCTTCACCTCGAGTGAGATCATCGATGGCCGTACGAATCACGAGCGGAACGAGGATTGTTCCAGTATTGACGAATAGGACTGAGACTAACCCCGCGAGAACTCTTCCTTTGTAGCGCCACAACCAAGTAGACAGCCTGTCCATAGAACGGTGATCATACTCGATCCGATTGAACGGAGAAAGGAATCGGAGCCAAACGCCTAGGGGAATGGAAAAACAGACCATCATTGGTCGATGGCCGTACGGCGGCTATAATCTTGCAGCGATTTGATCCTTGGTGAGGGGGCAAGATGAAACGAACTTCCGCAGTGGTGGCCATTTGTTTGGTCGTTTTTTCGATGGCTGTATTGGGGGATAGCCTGCCTAAACTGCGATTCAGTTTACCTCCTGTGCTTGAGGCATTGCCCATTGCTTTTGCTGATGCGTGGGGGTTGTTTGATGCCCACGGAGTGGATGTCGAGCTTGTTGGAATCACCGACAATCAACAGCGAAGCATTGCATTCTCGGCCAATCAGATTGATGGTCTATTCGCGGACGTGACTCGAGCAATCTACGATGCCTCCATCGGTTCTGACGTTCTGATTACCAGCGCCGCATCCCTTCGCTCTCAAACTGACAGCATTGGGCTAGCTCTTCTGTCTCCCGCTTCGTATCGCTACCAGACGTTCGATGCTCTGATCAGCGCGGGAGTGGCCATCGGGACGATCTATCGCTCGGACTACGAATACGTGCTCGATCAGTATCTTTCAGAGACATTGGGGCACGAAGCGAACGCTGTTCGCACGATGTATTTCAATGACATGCTGCAAATGGCAGTTTGGTTTGGCGCTCAAACGATTCCGTCAGCCATGCTTCCCGAGCCCTACATCTCCTACATTTCTACTTACCATCCCCCAGACCGCGCCCCGATTGCGCTGAACATCCTCGTGGACCTGTCAGACCTCGGACCTCTGCCCACGCTGGTCGTATTTCGATCGTCCTATGCGCAGAGTTATCCAGAGGCTGTCGAGGCATTCTATGCGGCCTATATCGAGGCTCTGGAGCGCATCAATAGCACGCCACGAGACGTGCTGATTGACGAGGGAATTGATATCGCGCTTGGACTTTTCTTCCAGGGGGCGGATCGAACGACAATCAACCAGGAAGTGCTGGATGAGCTGACGATCCCCTATTACGAGATGCCGTTCGCGCTCACGCAGGAGCTGTACGACTCCGTCGGGCAATGGATGCACGGAAAGGCTTACGTCTATCCTGCGGCGCCCGCGTTCGAAGACGTGGTCGATTTCCAATTCATCCCATGATTTCCATTCGCAACGTCACCGTGGACTATGGGCGGGGAGACAAGAGCGTTCGCGCTGTGGAGAACATCTCTCTTGAGATCGGAAAAGGCGAAAGCCTCGCACTGGTTGGGCCTTCAGGTTGCGGGAAGACGACGTTGCTGTTTTCGGTGGCTGGGCTACATCGTCCAGTAGCGGGGACGATTGAAGTAGGAGACGCTCCTGTACTTGGACCCCGCAAGGAGGTCGCCCTCATCCTTCAAAATGCTGGGCTTCTGCCATGGAAAACCGTGCTGCAAAACGCCAATCTCAGTTTGCTTCTCCACAAGGAATTCCCAGCCAACAGCGCTGACGCAGTGCTGGAGGACCTTGGGCTGGCGGGTGCCAAAAACCGATTCCCTTCTGAGCTGTCCGAGGGCATGAAGCGGCGAGTTGGCATCGCACGAGCTTTGTCCACGTCTCCCTCGGTGATGTTGATGGATGAACCGCTCGCGTCCTTGGACACGCTAACCAAGGAGCGCATTCAGGATTTGTTCCTTGAGCTGTGGAAGCGGCATCAATTCTCACAAGTCTTGGTGACACACGATATTGAGGAAGCAGCATTCCTTGGACAACGGATCGTTGTGTTGACGGAACGTCCGGCGCGCGTGAAGGCCGTGATTGAGAATGCAGACATGGGCGAACTCGCCTATCGGGGAACCGAAACGTTCATGAAGAAAGTCAGACAACTCCGGGAGGCACTGGAATCATGATCGATCCTCAGGCGCCTTCTCGACTGAACCGAATCCTGCGGGTCTTTCGAAGCCGCACGGTGGCCTGGCATATCGTGCGCTATCTGGTGAGCATCGGTGTGTTGCTGCTTGCCTGGTGGGGTGTGAGTGCGCTTGTCGAAGTCGTCAAGGATCGAGCGTTTCTTCCCAATCCCGTCCATGCCATCCATGAAATGTGGCGGCTAGGGCCGTCGCTGTTTCGCAATTTTTGGGTCAGTGCATGGCGGCTCGTCCTTGCCATTTCCATTGCCTTCACTTTGGGATATCCGCTTGGGTTGCTCATTGGCCATGAGCGGCGACTCGATCAATTGGTCTCGCCGATGATCTTTATCATCTATCCCATTCCTCAGGTGGCTTTCATTTTGCCGCTGTTTCTTATTTTCGGACTGGGCAATCCAGTCAAGGTCGCCATTGTCACCAGCGCGCTGTTCTTTCAGATCCTCGTTTCTGCTCGAGGAGCAGCCAAGCTGATTGAATTCGAGCACATCACCAGCGTGAGATCTGCTGGGGCATCGTGGTGGCAAATTTACCGTCACGTCGTACTTCCTGCGACATTGCCGTCCATATTGACCAGCTTGCGCGTGAGCGTGGGTCTAGGGATGGCTTTTCTTTTCATTGCGGAAACGACGGGATCGTTTGACCCGCGCCGTGGGGGATTGGGGTCATTCATCGATTCGAATATCTACTCCCCGCCGCAGGCGTTTGCGGGCATTTTGGCGATGGCCTTGCTGGGGTTCAGCCTATACATCGTGATCGACGTGATTGAACGCATTGTCTGTCGATGGAAGTACGTCAGCGGCAAGCCTTCTTGATGAGGATTAGATTGGTCGCTACCATGCGGGCATGAATGTCGCCCGCATTTTTCTCGTCGCCAACACGACCAAGCCCCGAGCACTGCAGACGCTGGCCGATTTGAAGCTTTGGTGCCAACAGCATCATATCGATGCCGTCCCCATCACGGCGCCGTTTTCCGGCGATGACGAGAGCGCTGTCGTCCTTGCCCTGGGTGGAGACGGAACGGTTCTGCGTGCGGCTGACTTCTTCTCCCACACAGCAATTCCAATCTTGGGAATCAATTTGGGAAGCCTGGGCTTCCTTACGCAGGCGACGATTGGAGATCTTCCCGATGTCATGAACAAGCTGTTGGGTGACCAATTCTTGATCGAAGAGCGAATGCGGCTTTCGTATCGAGCAGCGGATGTCGAAGGGACCGTGCTCAATGACATCGTCATTACCGGCGTGAAGGAATCGCCATTCTGCGAGATTGAACTGTCGTGGGGCGACGGTGTGGTCGCAGCTTTCCCAGGAGATGGCATCATTCTGGCCACAGCCACCGGGTCGACAGCCTATAGCCTTTCAGCAGGGGGGCCAGTGATTGTGCCCCCGGCGGCCTGCATCCTGGCGACGCCCCACGCCGCACACAAATTGGGACTGCGCCCGGTGATCTTCCCGCCTGACGAAGTCATTCGCGTGGTCGCCAAGACGGAAGTTCGATTGTTCGCAGACGGTGACTATATCTCCCATTTGCCCATGGGCACGGAGATGGTCGTTCGTCGAGCCGAGATCCCCACATATCTGATCCGATTGGCGGATTCCCCTCCATTCTTTCACGTGTTGAATGAGAAGCTCAACTGGGCGGATGCGGATCAGCGGATCAAGGACAACTGAGCCCATTGCTCGTTGAGTAGTCGTTTTTCCCCTTTCGCGCATTCCTGTCGCTCGGTATAATCGGCCCGAAATTCATGTTTCACTAGGGGTGAACGCGATGGACAAGAAGGGAACGTATCGCGTCAAGAGTGGTTTGGCTGAAATGCTCAAGGGTGGCGTGATTATGGACGTGACCACTGCTGAGCAAGCAAAGATTGCTGAAGCGGCCGGTGCCGTTGCCGTCATGGCTCTGGAGCGTGTGCCTGCGGATATTCGCGCGCAGGGCGGCGTCGCTCGCATGGCCGATCCGACCAAGGTCAAAGAAATCATGGACGCAGTGACCATCCCGGTGATGGCCAAGGTCCGAATCGGACATTTCGTAGAAGCTCAGGTTCTTGAGTCGCTGGGTGTGGACTACATTGACGAATCTGAGGTGCTCACGCCTGCGGATCCAGACTATCACATCAACAAATGGGGCTTCACCATTCCATTTATTTGCGGCGCACGGAATCTGGGCGAAGCTTGTCGCCGATTGGCTGAGGGTGCCGCGATGATCCGCACCAAGGGAGAGCCAGGCACAGGCAATGTCATCGAAGCCGTCCGGCATATGCGAATGATGAACGAACAGATTCGCGAAGTCATTGCGGCTCCAGAAGAAGAGCTCATGACCATGGCCAAGGATCTCGGGGCCCCCTATCAAATGCTGTTGGCCATCCGCGAACACGGACGGCTGCCAATCGTCAATTTTGCCGCTGGCGGTATTGCTACGCCTGCTGATGCGGCATTGATGATGCAGTTGGGTTGCGACGGGATCTTTGTCGGGAGTGGCATCTTTAAGTCTGGCGATCCAGCGACGCGCGCGCGCGCCATTGTCGAGGCGACGACCCATTTCAACGATGCAGCGAAGATTGCTTCTGTGTCTGAAGGTCTGGGTGAGGCCATGTCGGGAATTGCGATTGATACGATCCCCGAACACGAGATGATGCAGAACCGCGGACAGTAAACATGATCGTGGGTGTGTTGGGGCTCCAGGGAGCCGTACGCGAGCATGTCGCCAGTTTGAGTCGTTTGGGCATTGAATCGCGCGTGGTAAAGACAACGGACGGGCTCGACGGGCTCGACGGGCTGATTCTTCCTGGCGGGGAATCTACAGCCATCTCGCTGTTGGCAAGCGATGGGTTCATGAGCCGCTTGCGAACCATGGCGAGCTCGGGGTTCCCCATGTTCGGGACCTGTGCGGGCATGATTCTGCTGGCAACGGGTATTGAAGGACGGCAATCAGGGCACATCGGGCGGATTGACATCACCGTCTCTCGGAATGCCTCCGGACGGCAAGTGGATAGCTTTGAAACGTTCCTTGACATTGAAGACATTGGCAACGACGTGCCCGCAGTTTTCATCCGTGCACCTTACATTACCCGCTACGGGCCAACTGTGCGGCCGATGGCGAGTTACAAAGGACAATGCGTGATGGCGCGAGAAGCGAGCATTCTTGTGGCCAGTTTTCATCCAGAACTCACGGATGACACGCGCATTCATGAGTATTTTGTTGGAATGGTCAGAGACAACGAAATCTAAGGGAGGCATCGACCATGAAGAGAGTGGCAATCAATGGGTTTGGGCGAATTGGAAGGGCTTTTTTCCGGCTAGGATTTGGCAATCCGGATATTGAGATCGTTGCGATCAACGATCCATTCTTCAAGCTAGACATGGCGCGATATTTGCTGATGCATGACTCCGTCTACGGCAAGTATGGCAAGACAGTGGACGTGGTCGAAGGCGGCCTTCGCGTGGATGGCAAGACGATTCCCTTCTTGGCCGAGCGCGAGCCGGATCAGCTGCCGTGGGGCAAGATGAACGTTGACTTGGTCGTGGAGGCCACGGGCGTTTTTCGAGCCTACAGCGGGCCCAAGGGCGCAAGTCGCCACATCCAAGCGGGTGCCAAGCGCGTGCTGCTTTCGGTCCCAAGCTCTGGAGAGGGTGCTGAGAAAATCCCGCAGATTGTCTATGGCGTCAATCACAAGACCATT
>Ga0180007_10005143_pt1 | contig 13453 bp, 16 predicted proteins | sample MM_PC_MetaG_FD_121122 | JGI IMG/M metagenome (GOLD analysis project Ga0180007, IMG submission 121122) | Groundwater microbial communities from the Aspo Hard Rock Laboratory (HRL) deep subsurface site, Sweden - MM_PC_MetaG | ecosystem: Environmental > Aquatic > Deep subsurface > Groundwater... | reverse complement strand
GAACTACTAGAACAAGATCCACAATCTCCTGGACAATTTGAACATGTTTCTCCTAAATCACTCTCACAATCATTATTCCCACAAACAGCAACAGATGAAAAACTAGTATCTACAAACTTAAATGTCCCATAAACAGATTCATCAGGATAACTTATCACAGCTTCTTTCTGATCAGAATCAGTTGAATCAATAGTTATAATAGTTCCATATTTATCAGCTTCTTTTTGCTTCTTACTATCACTAGCTAAAGTCTTTTCCCAATCTTGGCTATCATCTTCCCAGGTTCTAATAGCTTCCATAACTCCAATTCCATCATCAGCATTACCTCCACCTTCTACTGTGATTATCACGGCCTCACTATCTCCCTCTTCAATCAAAACTATTGCAGGATTAATTATATCTATTGGAACTATTCCATTCCTATTATCTTGTAGATAAATAGTTGTAAAATCTTGAATTCCAGTAGAGTCTAAAGTCCTAACAACATTGTAAGATAATTTTCCAACATCATATGATTTTGCTACTCCTCCACTAACAGGAGGGATACTAGGCAACCCAGTTAAATCAGTATATCCATCACCATCAGGGATCATTAAAGTATTTAGCCAATCTCCTGCAGAATCAAACCTCACAGGTTCATAAAACATTATCAAAGCACCTTTTGAAGTCTCAATAGTTGGATAAACAATTCTAGAATCTGCAGCTGAACTATCAGGATAATCTAACCACACAACCCTAGCATCCTCAGATTGTGATGATAATCCTTTATATCTAACTCCATAAACTCTTCCTCCAACAGTAACAGTTCCGACTCCATCATTAGTTAGAGTTGCTTCATATGTAGTTCCAGAAAACACATCTCTAAACTTTACTTTATCATTACTATATCCAGATGTTTGATTAACAATTGATGAAACTTTCAATAACCTTCCATAATCTTCATTACCCACAACAACATAATCATTTCTTTTCAAAAACTCTCCTTCAAATACACTTAGATTATGTCCATCTGAATCTACTTGAAGATAAACAGCAGAATCTCCTTGAGTATTATTAATAACCCACTGTATTGTTGTTTCATCATCATTCCAATCTGTAAATTCAACAGTCATCTTATCATCTCCAACAGTTTCAATTTCTATCCATTCTCTATCAGTTCTATCTTCAGGAATACTTAATGAATCAAATACTAATTCAAAAGTTTCAAAAACAGGATCTATTTTTTTGTTTCGATTCCAATAATTTAGTCTTAAACCATCTGAACTACTATTAGGAGCTCCAACATTAAACCTAATATAATTAGTTGACCGAGGACCATCCCAACTAACACTAACTCCTTCTAACTTATCTTCATTTTTATAAACCTCTCCGTTTGTTGTAATATTGAACTTATCTCCGGCTTTTTCTAAAATTAATTCTACAGAATTTGTATTATCTCCAACAACATAATCATTTCCAAATAAAGTTATTTCTTGTCCAATCTCACTATCAAAATCTATTGCTTCATCAAAACTTACAATAGAAGTATATAGAGTTTCACTATTTGAATAATCTAAAACAAATTCAGGATCATAAGATGAAGTAGGTTGTTTATTAAATATCAACTTTGCATTCCCAATCCCTATCAACTGACTATAACCAACTCCAGATATATCTCCATCAGCTAATATCGTTGGAAAATCACTACTTGTTATAGAAGTTTTTCCATCACTCAGTCTTTCATTAACATTAATATTAAATTATGCAGGAGTTTCAGGAGAAAACAAAACCCCCTCCTCCCCACCAGAAAACATAACAACAAGTGACAACAAACCTAAAACTAAAACAACAACTCCAATCACAACCTCTTTTTTCATATTATTTATATTAAATGATTATATATAAACATTACTAAATTCAATGTCTAAAAATCCTCCTCCTATGTTTCCCATCTTCCATTAAAACAGCAATCAAAACAATAGCAACCAAAAACAAAACAACAATCACAATAACAGCTATAGCAATAACTTTTGGAACTTTTTTCTCAGGAATTACTTCAACATCATCATCAGGGTCAGGAATACTTTCATTTATAATTGGAAGAGTATCATTATTATAAGGATAATAATCTCGTTGAATGTCAACATTAAATGTTTCATTTACATACTTAAATCTCAATCTTCCCTTATTACTTGAGAAACTTTCAAACTTTATAGAAATATCATTTAAAGTATTATAATCAAGATCATATCTTTCTTCATCCCCAACATTTAAACTTTTATTTTCTGCTTGGCCACTAATCTGAAGATCTGCTTTACTTGAACTCAAATCAATTAACTTTACATAATAAGTAATTTCAATTCCTGGCTCTTGTCTAACAAACCTTACCCTATCATTAATTCCCATATTTCTTGTAACTCCATTTTCTAACTGAGAATATCCAAGAGGATAAGTAATTCCAAATCTATCACTCGGACTCAACAAAACATTCTCTCTCACATAACTCAACTGAAACACTATAGAAAACAATGCTAACCACAGAATTAAAACACTAATCATCCCCTCTTTTTTCATGATTATATATAGAATTATATTATATAAATATGATTAAAATTAATTCCTATTCCTCAACACTATCATAAACTTTCCTAGTACCTCTCAAAACAAAAAAAAGAATAAAATCAATCCCTAATATAATCAACCCAAAAGTAAGTAAAGCCTGATTATTTAACCACACCATCCCCCCTTCATCTTCACCAGGACTAAACTGAACCTCCTTATCCTCCCCTCCATAAACAGAATAAATTATAAATACACTACCAACAATAGCTAACACAATAATCACCATATTTAGTACTTTCATATGATAGAATATAGATTATATTATATAAACATTACTCTAAGCCAAAATACTAATTATCCCTTTCTGAACTAAAATCAACAAAACTATAATAGAAAGAAATTTAGGCATTCCAAAATTAATCGCAATATATATCAACACTCCAGCAATAATGTCAAATACAGAAGCAATATCCAAACCAATCACAAATATCAATCCCTTAATTATAAGATACATCACAATAACCATCATAACATTCGTAGGAATACCTATAAACATCCACAACCAAAATATCAATCCTGCAATTAAATCAAAAACTCCTAATATTTTTACTATCATAAAATATCTTAATTAAACGACTTTTTAAAATTATCATCCCTCAAAACCAAAAGATATATAAACATTATAATTCATTATAAATTATAACAAAATGATACAAAGCATAATTCAATTAGATGATGAAGAAGATAGAATATTAAACATAGTGAAAGCCAAATTCGGTTTAAAAAACAAAAGTCAAGCAATATCTTTAGTCGCAAAAATATATGCAGATAGTTTTCTCGAACCTGAATTGCGTCCAGAATTTTTAGAAAAAATTCATAAAATAAAACAACAAACTGGAATAAGATTCAGTGATGTTGATGAACTTAGACAGCATATAGAAAATGCGTGAATATGAAGTTAAACCAGAATTAATCAAAATTCTCAAAAAACTTTCAAAAAAAGATAAAAAACTTTATGAACAAATTTTTAAAAAAATTGATGAAGTCATAAACTGCTTTGATATACAACATTATAAAAATTTAAGGTATGACATGAAAGAATCAAAAAGAGTTCATATAGGACATTTTGTCTTAGTTTTTTCTTATGATAAAAAGAAAGATTTTGTTTCTTTTGAATATTTTGGCCATCATGACAATATATACAAATAATCAATTTCTTTACTTCTCAATTTTCTTAATTATATCAGCAAAAGCAGGCCTAGTAATCAAAACTCCAATTGTAATTCCAGCAATTGTTGTAAACACAAAACCTCTTAACAACCCAGCTCCAACCCACCATAAAGGTATCAAAGACACAACAGAAGTAAAATAAGCTCCTGTAATAATAAACAAAGCTCTCTTTAATTTCTGAACCAAACTCATCTCTTCCTTTCTCTTAGACTCATCCACAATTATAATTTGCTGATCAACTCCTGTTCCTATTGCAATAAGTATTCCTGCAATCGAAGGCAAATCTAAATTCCAATTCATTAGAGAAGCAAAACCAAGAATAATAAATATCTCTGAAAAAGCAGTAAACAAAACAGCCAAAGAAATCTTAAAATTTCTATATCTTAAAAATACAATTAAACTTACAACAAGAATAGCAGCTGCTCCAGCCAACAATAAATTATTAACAAATTTTTCTCCTAATGAAGGAGATATAGTATCAAGCTTAACAATTTCCAACTTATAGGGTAAACTACCTGTCAGCAAAATTGTCTGCAACTTATTCATATTTCTCTTAGCATTATTAAAAGCCTCTTCTTCATTACTTCCACTTCCAGGTCCTTGTATAGAAATCTGAGTTGTAACTTTCCCCTTTAAATCTGCTCCTACAAACAAAGAATCAACCTCAACATCATCTATAAATAAATATAATTTTTCAGTTAAATATTCTCCTGCTTCATCAATTGAAATATTTCTAGTAACATCAGCATGTTTCTGAGCAGCTTCCTCTGTTAAATAAAGAACAAAAGCAAATTGACAAGACCAACTTCCTTCTCCTGTTTGCCCACAATTTCTTATCCCTGCACATGTAGCATCATTTCTACAAACATCACTAATATCATCTTTTCCTCCAGTAAAAACACTTTCATTCCCAACCTTAGCCTCAAACTTTCCTTGCTTTCCAATTAAATCTTTCAAATCATTTGGAGTTGCTCCAGCAATTTCAACAACCATAAAATTATTTCCTTCTAAATCACTAACAGACCTAACACTTAAATCACTTAATCCAAAAACATTCAACCTGTTTCTAGTTATTTCAATCAAATCATTCATTTGTGCCATACTAATTTCAACTTCAGGTTTAACTAATGCTCTAGCTCCTCCTTGCAAATCCAACCCAGTTTTTATTCTCGAACTTGGAATATCCTTAACAGTTATTTTCGGAGCTTCATTTGTAAATAATATATAATCAGTATCTTTAGTTGATATTGTAATTTTAATTTTTTCAATATCTGTTGTATCAATCTCACCATCTCCAACAACTTCTACTTTCCCAACAGTCTCTCCAGTGCTAAGGATTTCATTTATAATTCTTCCATAATCATCTATATCACTAACTTCTTGCCCATTAATTCCTTGAATAACTTCCCCACCCCTTATCCCTGCATCATAAGCACTTGAATTAACATCAACACTTCTAATCACAACTCCACTTTCCAAACTCGGACTTATTGCTATAAGTGATAAAATCAATACAATAATTAATAACCATAATCTAAATGTTAATTTTCCCATGTTCAATCAATTTTTTTCTTCTCCATATACCATTTTAATATTCCAATATTAGTAATCCAAGTGTTGAATAAATCAAAACCTAATCCAATCAAGATAATTGTAAAAATCTGATTTAGTGAAGATGAAAATGAGGATGTAATATATAGAGCAACTCCAACTGCAGCCATAGAAGTTAAAGTCATTGTAATCCCAGTTTTAAAAGCCCCAAACAATCTTGAATTAACAGTCCCAACATTACTCTTCAAAGATCTTGTTGTCAATAAAATATCTGAGTCAACACTATAACCAATCAACATCAATAAAGCAACAATTCCAGCATTAGAAATTTTCATTCCTAACATATTTACAACAACTAAAGTCATAGCAATATCAGCAATAACAGAAACAATTACAGCTAAACTAGGAATAAAATTTCTAAATATAATAAACACAACAATAGACATTAAAATCAAAGCAATCAAAATAGCAATTTGTAATTGTTTGTAAAACCCAACACTCAAACTCTGCCCTGTAAATTCAATTGAAGAATTCTCTTGAGTCAATTCATAACCCAAATACTCTTCTAATACAGGCTGAATAACTTCTGGTTCAGAAATAGTCTCAACAATAAAAGCAAGTTCTTCTCCTGTTCTCAAATCACTAATCCCTCGAATTGAAAAATCTCCAATCTTCCCCTCTAAAAAACTTTGTAAATCAGAATGATCAACTTCACTATTAACAGTTATTGAAGTTCCTCCTGTCAAACTTACATCTTTCTTAAAAAAATCTCCTGTCTCATTATAAAAACTATAAATTGAATAAAAAGAAAACAACAGCAACACTAACGGGATTAGCAGCATCAGCTTATAATACTTATCATGCCAGTTCTTTCTCTCTGTCTCTTCTTCCATCTTTATTTCATTAATTTATAGTTTAAAAATGCGCCGGCCGGGATTTGAACCCGGGTCAACAGCTTGGAAGGCTGTGATCCTACCACTAGACTACCAGCGCATCGGAAAGTCACTCAATCTAATCTGTGCGTAGGCACAGTCTTAGACTTTCTGATGTGGAAGGAATTTTCATTCCAACACTAATATCATCATCAAAATATCCCTTATAAAAGTTACGAACGTCTCCGGTAGGACTTGAACCTACGACCCCTTCCTTAGGAGGGAAGTGCTCTAATCCAGACTGAGCTACGGAGACATAAATTAATAATAAAAAAAGAACTCTTAAACTTTACGACTTCCTAAAAATCCTACTCAACCAACCCCTCTTCTTCTCAGGTTTACTAGGTTTCAAATATATAACATTTAATTTATATGCTTGAGCAGACTTAGCCTGAACCAAATCAGCTGTAATCAAAGTAGCCTTATACTTAACAGCAATACTTCTAATCAAAGCATCAATCTCTCCTGACTTAGCATATCTAATATGCATATCCTGCGGCCTAATTCCTTCAAACTCAACCTTCACAGGATATTTTTTAGATAAATTATGTAAATTAGAAATCTCTTCCAAACCAATAAACCCATACTCTAATCCTTTATTTGCCTGATTTTCAAGCTCAGCCATAACAGCATTTGGAATAATAATTTTTCCTCTTATTCCTCTTCTTATAACCTCTGGAATAAATTTATGAATAACAGCAGATGTATCCACAACATAATTCGCTCTTTTAGTTGAAACTCTATTTGTCAAAGACTTCCTAGCCACTTCTTTAATCTCCTGACTAGTCTTATCATTACCATTACCATTATCATGATTTTTTCTTCTTCTGAAATTTTTAAATTTTCCTTTCATATTTTATCTAATTTTTTTCACTATTTAAATATCTCCCTGCGGGGACCCACATTTACAGTCTATGAAATTACCACTATATGCCCCGACAGGCTGTGAATGCGGGGAAAAAGAAAGCTCCTATACCCACTCGCCTTTTTATTTTGAAACCCTCCAAGATTCCACTCGTGAATATACTCGTCGAACTCTAGAGTTCTCATCCAAATATAAAATTCTATCTGCGATAGGATAAAATGCGGGGAGAAAGATTCGAACTCTCGAAGGCACTAAGCCAACAGATCTCTCACAACATTATGTTGTTCTTTGGGAATCTTTTCTAAAGATTCCTCCGAAATGGTTTTGAGTATGGACTTGATGAAAATTCCATCAAACTGTCCCGTTTGACCGCTCCGGCATCCCCGCATATAATCTATAAGGATTAATCTTATTTTTAAGTATTTCCTTTCTTTGTTTGAGAGTAGTATTGGGTGGACAAAAACCAAACTTCTTCCAGACACGATACTTTGTTAAATGTTTTTGATTGCCAGGTTGTAATTCCACAAAAAATCTGTCAATACCTTTTATCTCATTCATCTCTAAAATATAGACATCATTATTATTACGGTTATTTGAAAATCCTCTTTTTATCTTTCTTTTAGTAACCCTATAGTTTAATCTATTAAATAATTCAAAAATCTGATCTATTAAATTAAAAGATATGCTTGATATTCTTATTCTCGCTTTTGTATGATATTTCTTATTAAAATCTTTTGCATATTTAGTATAATCTTTTTGAAAAAATATACATCCATCAGTATCAAATAAACCTCTAATAAACGCCTTAACAATAGTTTTATTAGATTTCATTATCCATCTAGGAATAAAAGCAGAGTTAACTTTTTTACCTTTTGGGAGACCAAGACTTATTAATTTTTTTATTAATTCTTTTTTATATAATGAAATCCCATAAACTTTCCAATATGGAAATTCTTTAGGTTTAACAGGAGAGATAATATCTTTAAAAATTTTAGAGATATGATTATCATAATAATCTTTGTCTTCTAAGGGATCCCCGGCAAGAAAGAAACCTCTTTCATTAGATTGTATCCAACCATCTCCGATTATTGCTCCACAAATCTCAGAAGATTTTTTTTTGTCTTGAATCTCTCCCATTATATAATAAATGATTTGTGGTATAAATAGTTTTCTGCATTGTATATAAATTTAAAAACTACCAACCCAAATAAAGAGATACTACAAATGAAACAAGAAGAAAATAATGAAATACCAAGAGCAATAATCTTTGATACAACTTTAAGAGATGGAGAACAATCTTCAGGTTTTCATATGTTACCAGAAGAAAAATTACAAATAGCAAAACAACTTTCAAAATTAGGAGTTGACATAATTGAAGCAGGATTTGCAATTTCTTCACCAGGAGATTTTGAATCAATCAATCAAATTGCAAAAGAAGTAGGAACTCCAGATGGCCCAATAATTTGTTCTTTAGCAAGAGCAGTTGAAGAAGATGTAGAAGCAGCAGCAAAAGCAATTGAACCAGCACATAAAAAAAGAATCCATACTTTTATTGCAACATCTCAAATTCATATTGAAGGAAAATTCAAAAAAACAAAAGAATGGGTAATTGAACAAGCAGTCAAAGCAATAAAAAAAGCAAAAACATATGTTGACGATGTTCAATTTTCTTGCGAAGATTTTGGAAGAACAGATAAAGATTATACTGTAGAAGTAGTTACCGAGGCAATTAATGCAGGAGCAACAACAATTAATCTCCCAGACACAGTAGGCTGGCTTACTCCATCTGAGTGTTATGAAAAAGTAAAATATGTAATTGAAAAAATAAGAGAAAAAGGATTAGATGCAATATTCTCAGTTCACAATCATAATGATTTTGGAATGGGAACAGCAACTTCAATTGAAGCATTTAAAGCAGGAGCTCGACAAATTGAATGCACAATTAATGGAATTGGAGAAAGAGCAGGAAACACTTCGATGGAAGAAATTGTAGCAATATTAAAAGAAAGAAATATTGGAAAAACAAATATTAATACTCAACTTATCGGAGAGTCAAGTAAGTTATTAAGTAAGATAACAAAAATTTATCCTCAACCTAACAAAGCAATAGTAGGAAAAAATGCTTTTGCTCACGAAGCAGGAATACATCAACACTGAGTTCAACAAGAAAAGAAAACCTACGAAACAATGAACCCTGAAGATTATGGAGTAAAATCAATCATCACTTTTGGTCCACGTTCAGGAAGAAACGCATTGAAATCAAAATTCGAATCCTTAAACATTAATTTAACAGAAGACCAATTTCAAACAGCATCTACAAACTTTATTAACAAATCAGATAAATTAAAAGAAGTAGATGACGCAGATATAATTAGTTCAATAAATAATTCAGAAATTCCTATTCATCATGAATTTATTTCTTATCATCCAATCCACAATAATGGAAATTATGAAGTTGAAGTAAAAATAAAAACTCAAGATGGAGAAAAATCAGAAACATCCTCTGGAAACGGTCAAGTTGATGCAGGAATAAAAGCAATAAAAAAATTAATTCAAAAAAATATTGAATTACAAGATTTCAAAGTATCTTCAGAATCTCCAGGCTCAGATTCAAAAGGAATAACAAAAATAACCATTTCAAAAAACTCTTGGAAAGTTGTAGGAAAATCCCAAGATAATGATGTTGTAACTTCTTCTTTCAAAGCCTTTATAGATGCAATAAATAGAATAAATTTTATAGAAAATTATTTTAAAAATTAACCCTCAAACTCTGCTTCCTTAATTTCCTCTCTTCCATCAACATTAATCTTTCTAATAATTTTTCCCTTCCTCTTTGACATCTCTCTTACCTTTTCAGGATTGGATTCATCTTTAGGATAAATAACATCCTCAATAACAATAGTATGATTAATTTTAACTTCTTTAGCTGAATTAAAATCAACTCCAAATAATAATTCTCTAACAAGATTAACATCTGTTGTCTTTAAACTACAAAAATCTGCCTTAGGTCCCTCTCCATCTTTAGTCTTACTTCCAGGTTTAGAACTTTTAGGAGCTTTAGCCTTAATTTTCAAATCACAATTCCCTGTTGAAAATGTCAAAGCAAAAAATACTTTTGGATATTTTTCCATTAAATTCAAAATTTTATCTTTTCCAATCTCTGAATTAACAACAATCTTTCTAATACCCATAGCTTTCTTAACTTCAAATTCAAAATCACAATCTTTCTCAATATCTAATGTTGAAACAATTATTCCTTTAATCATAACACTCTCTGAAACTTTTTCAAGACACTTCCTAACAAAAAAATTAGCAAACTCTGCTGAAGTTTTTATTGCCCATTTCGAAGCTTGCTTTTTACATTCCACTAAATACTTATCTGGATATTCTCCTCTACCAAACTTCAAAAAATCAGAGTGAACCTCTTCATCTATTTCTTTATCAAATATTTTTTTTATAGTACTCATTTGAATCTTAACAAAATTTTATAAACATACATCTCCCTATTAAAATATGATAACTGAAGAATCATTTAAAAAAGTATCTATGTATGGGTTCATTGCAATCTTGATTATCCTAACTTTTTTAATTCTTAGACCTATTTTACTAACAATCTTTTTTGCATTGGTTTTAGGATTTTCATTTCTTCCAGTATATAATTTTTTCCTACGAAGAATTAAATCTCCAAATTTTTCTGCATTATTAGTAGTTTTAATGTTCTTACTGATTGTTATTCTTCCTTTATGGTTTTTATTGCCAATTATAATAAAACAATTATTCAATGCATATGTATTTCTCCAAGGTGCAGATATTTCAAGTCTTATACTATCAATGTTTCCCAATCCTTCTGCTGAAGTTATAAGCACAGTATCTACAGTAACTAATACTTTTATAGCCAATATAGTTGGAGCTTTTTCAAAAGGATTTTCAGATTTTATTATAGACATCCCAAATTTTTCTTTTCAACTTGGTGTTTTCTTGTTTGTTTTATTTTTTGTAATGAGAGATTCAGTTAAACTATTTGACTATATTAAAAATATCTCTCCGTTTAGTGTATCTGCAGAAAAAAAATTATCAGACCAATTTAAAGGAATAACAAACGCAGTTATTTACGGACAAATTATTGTAGGAATTATTCAAGGTGTTTTGACAGGTGTTGGTTTGTTTATATTTGGAGCTCCCAACGCTTTACTATTTACTTTCTTAGCTATACTAACAGGTATAATTCCAATTATCGGAGCTTGGTTAATATGGGTCCCAATTTCAATCTATTTTTTAATACAAGGTGACACCTTCGCTGGTATTGGTTTAATACTATATGGTTCAATTATAATAAGCTGGATTGACAACATAATTCGTCCAAAATTTGTTGCAGATAGATCAAATCTAAACACTCCTATAACTTTAGTTGGAATGATTGGAGGACTAATGGCTTTTGGAATTTTAGGATTAATAATAGGGCCTTTGATAATATCTTATTTAATAATTGTAATTGAGTCATATCAATCAAAAGTATCCTTATTCAGTTTTACAAAAAAAGAGAAGTATAAATAAAAATATATAAAAACACACTATTCATTCTATTATCACAAAAGAGGTTTACAAAAATTAGACTTAAAATCAAATCATTGAAATGGTCAGCAGGACGTCCAGTAGCAATCATTGATGAAAAACTTGCTGATAAATTATCAATCCAAGTAGATGATAGAATAAAAATCACAGGAGTAAAAAATCAAATAATTTCTGTTGTTGATACAGCATGCAATTTAACAAAGATGAATGAAATAGCAGTTTCAAAAGAAGTTCTTCATAAAAAATTCCCAAAATATGTTGATATTGAACTAGCTCCAAAACCAGAATCAATTTCTTTAATCAGAAAAAAAATGCAAGGAAAAACTCTTTCCCAAACTGAACTAAAAACAATAATGAAAGATATTTCTGATAATGCTTTAACAGAATCTGAAATTGCATATTTTATTTCTGCAGTTTACAAATCAAAAACATCTATAAAAGAAGCAATAAAAATGATAAAAGCAATTTTATCTACAGGAAAAACTCTTCCTCTTCATTCAGGGATAATTGCAGACAAACATTCAATCGGAGGAGTTCCAGGAAGAGTAACCCCCATTTTAGTTTCAATATGTGCATCAGCAGGATTAATAATTCCAAAAACTTCAAGTCGAGCAATAACCTCAGCAGCAGGAACAGCAGATGCTATGGAAGTAATTTGCCAAGTCAATTTTTCTATTCCTGAAATGTTAAAAATAATTAAAAAAACCAATGCTTGCTTAGTTTGGGGAGGTTCACTAAACTTAGCTCCTGCCGACGACAAATTAATTCGTGTAGAACGTTTACTAAACTTAGATCCAGAAACACAATTATTAGCAAGTATCTTAGCAAAAAAATTATCTGTAAATTCAAAATACATTGTAATTGATATTCCTTATGGAAAAAACGCTAAAGTAACAAAAACTCAAGCAGAAAGATTATCAAAAGAATTTAAACAAATTGCTAAATATTTTAAAGTTAATTTAGAAACATTTCTTAAAAAAACAGAAAAACCTCTAGGAAATTCAATTGGCCCATCTTTAGAAATTCAAGAAGTATTAAGTGTGTTAAAAAGAGAAAAAGACGCTCCTCCTTTATTAGAAAAAAGAGCATTAGAACTTTCAGGACTTTTATTAGAACTAACAAAAAAAGCTAAAAAAGGAAAAGGTGAAGAACTAGCAAAAACTATCTTAGATTCTGGGAAAGCTTTTAAAAAATTTAAACAAATTGTAGAAGCTCAAAATGGAGATGTAAATAAAAAATTCCAAAAAACAAAATTCCAAAAAACAATAAACTCTAATTCTACTGGAAAAATATATGAACTAAAAATCAAAGAACTTAACAACATAGCAAGAATTGCAGGATGTCCAGGAGATAAAAACGCAGGAATGTATTTGTATAAAACTTTAGATGATAGAGTGAAAAAACACCAACCTCTATTAACAATCTATTCAGAAAGTAAAGTAGAACTTAAAGACGCTATAAAACAATATCATAAAACGCGTCCCATAAGAATTAAATAGATAAAAATCTATTTAACTAAATAAAGAGGAAAGTTCGCTAGAAAACCTTAGGTTGTCTAGCACCTATAAAAATTAGATAAATGATATATAATAAAAGAGAAATGAAAATCGAAGATTTTCCAAATCATAGAGGGAAGTTAGCTAGACCTCAAAATCTTTTAGATTTTGATGGCACTCAGAAACTAAAGTTTCTGATGAACCGTTGGAGGCGAGTGATTTCACGACGAGCAATCTCACGAGGAGATACAAATGACTGACGAGCG
>Ga0180007_10005141_pt1 | contig 13455 bp, 15 predicted proteins | sample MM_PC_MetaG_FD_121122 | JGI IMG/M metagenome (GOLD analysis project Ga0180007, IMG submission 121122) | Groundwater microbial communities from the Aspo Hard Rock Laboratory (HRL) deep subsurface site, Sweden - MM_PC_MetaG | ecosystem: Environmental > Aquatic > Deep subsurface > Groundwater... | reverse complement strand
ACCAGACCGCGCCCCAAACGAACGTGACCGCAAAATACAAGGTCAAAAAACAAACACCAATTCTTTTAAAAACCGCGTATTTCTTTTTCATCTTCTACTCCTTTCTATGTCAAAGAACCTTCTGTTATCCACCTGCAGTTTAACAAATTTACCTCACTACCACAATTGATTTTCTTCAACAAAAAACATACACTGCAAATTATATGCAGGACATCTCCAATTATGACAAAATACGAGAAGACACTCACAACTTTTACCAAAAAATTAGGGCTGTTCGTTGTCCCGTCTTGAACAATGAACTCGTACATTTTAATGCAGAAGGATTTAACCACCTGATTTACAAAGGCAAAAGGCGCGAACGGAATAAAAATAATCAGATAACGAAATTCAAACTCCTGCCGAAAGCAAGAACCATTATTGAAATTTCAACTACTTACCAAGAATATGATGAAAGTTTAACAACAGTCAGGAAAAAGCGGTTTAAGAAAATAGTTGAGGAAACGACAACAGTAAAGTATTGGGGTTTTGTTGCTATCATTCAGAACTTCAGAACAAAAGTGATAGTGCGTCAGATTGGCAATGGGCAAAAACATTTTTGGAGCGTTATCCCTGCTTGGATGACAAGTCACTATAAGAACATAAAATTCATATCCCAAGCCAAGGGTAATTTAAAAGAAGATTAAACAAAAATACCGCTTACAAGAGCGGTGTTTTTGTATGCCTGCCTTCAGCTTAAGATTTAGCCGAATAGGGCTGACGCCCCACAAGCACATTGTCAATATAATCCATGACAGAAATAAGTCAATAGCAGGGGTTGTGGATAATTTACCTGGCGGTGTGTATTTGAAAATATCCGAACCGCCACAATGCTAACAATTTTCCCGCCACATATTTAAAATTTTAGAAGGCGGGGTCCCGCTAAAAGCGGCGACAAGTTTTTCTTTGGCAACTAGATTCTTTCTTCAATTCAAAAATCATAAAAAGAGGGATCTTGTCGTGAATTTTGTAAAAATTCTCGTTCTCTTTTGAAACCTCCACTAGTGGTTTTGGTTCAATAAAATCAGTAATCCTAAATCCACTTTTTAGAATATCGCCAATAATTTCGGATAAGGAACGGTGATAGTAGGTTACATTAAATTCATTGAACCAAATATCATCAATTTTTCTGGTGTTAAGATAATCACCGAAAACTTCACACCTTCCATCTTTATATTTCTCGTATCCCATCAGAAAAGAACCTTTTTCTTCCGAACGATTTGTTTTAGCACCCCATTTTACGGGATGATGGGTGGAAAAAAGGAACACCCCGTCGTCTTCCAAAACTTCGTGAATACTCTTGAGGGTTTTTGTCCAGTCCTCGACGTAATGCATCGTTAGACTTGAATAAACTAGATCAAAAGAATTTTTTGGAAAATCCAGGTTCTCCATATCCATTACAAAAAATTCCAGATCGGGGTAGCTCTTTTTCGCAAGTTCGATAAGACCTTTTGAAATATCAACGCCGACAATCTTTTCTACGTCGAGAGATTTTAAATGCTCGCACTCTTCGCCAGTTCCGCAACCAACACATAAAACAGATTTTCCTTTCAAATCAGGAAGTTTTTTGTACATCGCTGGCTTTTCAAGAAACTTGTGAGCAATATTTTTGCCACTTCGTTTTCTCTTCTGCCATTTGAGAGCATAGTCGTCGTAAGATTTAATTGTCTTTTTGTCTGTAGCCATAATTATTTCATTAAATCATCAATTGAAACGCCAAGAGCTTTGGCGAAACCCGACTTCGCTAAAGCTACGTCGTGGCGAAGGCGGAGGGCACAGGACTCGAACCTGCAAGGGATTTCTCCCGCTGGTTTTCGAAACCAGTGCATTACCATTCTGCCAACCCTCCTATTGACAGTTTATGGCCCCACGGGGAATCGAACCCCGATTTCCACATTGAAAGCGTGGCGTCCTAACCGGTAGACGATGGGGCCACTATTGTGTGTTGTGTCATGCAATTATGAATTATTTCAATTTAGAAATCAAGCTTTTGCCTGTCATTTCTGATGGCGCTTTGACACCAAGCGCTTCCAAGACAGTCGGCGCAATATCGGTAAGCATTCCCTCTATTTTTTTGTAAGATTCCGTTATTTCAGACGATTTAAGCGGAACTTCCCTCTTCCATTCGTTTCCTATCAAATAAACGGGCACCGGATTTGTCGTATGTTTTGTCCTCTTTTCTCCTGTCAATTTATAAACTTTTTCTTCTATATTGCCATGATCAGCAGTAATAATAGCCACGCCGTTTTTCTCAAGTACTTTTGGAATTATCTCCCCTATAGATTTGTCCAAAACTTCAATGGCTTTAATGCAGGCATTAAAATTACCCGTGTGTCCAACCATGTCCGCATTGGCAAAATTCGCCAATATAAAATCATACTCGTCTATACTACTTATTATTTTTTCTGTTATTTGCGAGGCCGACATTTCGGGTACTTCATCGTAATGCGACGTGTCTGGTGAGGAAACTAACATTCTATCTTCCCCATCAAAGGGTTCTTCTTTTCCGCCATTGAAAAAATAGGTAACATGGGCGTATTTTTCCGTCTCGGCTATATGAACCTGCCTCATCCCCGCAAGAGAAATCACCTTAGCCAAAGGATTCTCAACCTTGAACGGAAGAAAGGCAACAGTAGAAGGAAGGCTGGTATCATATTGTGTCATTGTCACAAATTCCAAGTCGGCTATTTTTTTGCGGGGAAATTCATCAAAACCGGTTTTAATGAAAGCTGAGGTTAATTCTCTGGCGCTGTCTTCGCGGTAGTTAAAAAATATAACAGCATCTCCATTCTGAATGGGCTCGGCGTTTTTGTTAAAAGCGGGTTCTATAAATTCATCCGTAATATTTCTTTTGTAACAACCCTCCACATAAAGAGAGGTAAAATCAAACTCTCCGCCCTTTCTTTCCGTTAAAAGACCATATGTCTTCTCAATGTTGTCCCACCTTCCGTCGCGGTCCATTGCAAAATGTCGGCCAATCACAGAAGCTATTCTTGCATTTGGATACAGTTTCTCCAGTCTATATTCAAGCTGTTTAATAAAAATCGCGCCTTCGTGCATCTGCGCATCTCTTCCGTCCGTAAAAAGATGAAGATTTGTTTTTTCTATATTGTTTTCTTTCGCAAGGTCCAAAAGAGCGTAAAGATGGTCAACATAAGCATGAACAGAACCAGAAGAAAAAAGACCCATAAGGTGTAAACGACTTTTGTTTTTTTTGACATGTTCCACCGCTTTTAAGAAAGCTTCGTTTTTTGAGAATGAACCATCGTGTATGGACATTATAATTCTGGGCAAATGATTGTACAAAATTCTCCCCGAACCCATGGTCAAGTGCCCTACTTCGCTGTTGCCTCCTTCCCCCCAAGGCAATCCAACAGCCAAACCGGAAGCTTGTATGGTAGTGAAAGGAAAATATTTTTCTATTGCTCCAAAATTAGGAGTGTTGGCCGACTGCCAAGGAGACTCTGTCGCTTTTTTGTCGTAACCAAAACCATCCAAAATTATCAGGGCGACTGCCTTGCGTTGTTTCATACCTTTATTTTATATTATTTTTAGAATAAAATTAAGACCACATGCCTGAATTACCGGAAGTACAAACAATCGTTTCAGATTTAAAAAAAGTTTTACCCAAATTAAAAATTCGGGATGTTTGGTGCGACTTCAAAAAAATGATTAAACAACCGGAAAGTTTTGCCCAGTTCAAAAAAATGGTCATTGGTAAAAAATTTTTGGATGTAAAAAGAAAAGGGAAAAATATCTTGATAAATTTGTCTGAAAATAAAACCCTATTGATTCATCAAAAAATGACGGGGCATATGCTGTACGGAAAGATCGACCCTCAAGACAGATTTATTCATCTTGTTTTTACTCTGTCAAATGGAAAACATCTCGCGCTTTCTGATATAAGAAAATTCGCTAAAGTTTTAATTTGCGAAACAGACAGATTGGACACTTTAAAAGACATAAAAGACATCGGGCCCGACCCCTTGGACAAAACTTTCACATTCAAAAAATTTAAGGAAATTTTTTCAAAAAAGAAAGGTGTCATAAAAAACGGATTAATGAAACAAGAAATCATCGCCGGAATAGGAAATATATACGCAAATGAAATTCTCTGGGAAGCCGGAATTCATCCTTTCAAAAAAATTCAGAAAATAAAAAAGGAGGAATTTGAAAAAATTTATAAAGCTATCAAAAAAATTCTAAAACAAGGTGTTAGGATGAGAGGCGACTCGGTTGTTGACTATCGCGACGCTTTTGGTAAAAAGGGTAGATACCAAAACTTTCACAAGGCGTACCAAAAGGAAGGAGAGAAATGTTCAAAGAACGATGGGGGTATAATAAAAAGGATTAAAGAAACGGGTCGTTCCGCCTTTTTCTGCCCCAAGCATCAAAAATTATAATTACAAAAACATGCCCAACATTGAAACCCCAAGCGAAAGAAGTCCCGGAAAAGACGCCGGAATAGTTGTCCTCTTTTTCATTCTTCTTGGAATTCTTTGGTACATACAAGGGGGAGCTGAAAAATCCGAGAAGCCATTCATAAAAGCGGAGCCCGATTCTTCAGCCACTTTTGAGTTTTCAGAATATGGACTGCCAACGGTAGCGAAAAACAATAAAACGAATGCTGATTTAAACAAATGCTTCGGCTATCTGGCTCAAACTGAAACATTTGAACCGGAATTGCCGATATTGTGCCCCTTGCCAAAAAATGAAAATTGGCCTTTTTTTCTTTCGTCTGAATGTAAAAAATACATAGAAACAATCCCAAGGTGTCAAACACCGGAAAACATTCCCCCATCTCTCGGCAAAAGATGTTCGGAGATCATTTTAGAAAAATTAAACTACGAAACTTGTGTGGGAGAACATAAAAAAGACGAGGATTTTTATTTTGACATTTAAAAGTTTTTATGTAATTATACTCAAAAGATTTAACTGGACAGTAAGTTGAAAAATAAATAATTAAGGAGGTCAAAATGGCAGAATTGATGATTTTGGACAATAATCAAGAATACAGATTGTTAGTTAAGCGTGTGATAATTTTTCTTGCCGGCATTTATTTCATTCAAGGGATATGCCAAGGCGGTATTTCTGGTCTGTTCTATTTACCCTTAAGTTTTATGCTGAGAGACCATTTGGGTTTTAATCAGGAACAATTAGCTTATTTTCGTGGGTTGGTTCTAATACCTTGGGCCATAAAACCACTTTACGGGCTTTTGTCAGATTTTATTCCTATTTTAGGTTACAGACGAAGAAGTTGGTATGTGATTGCAGCATTGTTAGGAATCGGTTGCGCATTATACTTAGCCGGATGCGGTAATTACACCGAAAATCAGCTTCTTTTTTCTTTGGCAATGATGGCGGTAAGTTTCGCTTTTTGCGATGTCTTGTGCGACGCGGTAATGGTTGAAAAAGGGAAACCCCTCGGTTTAACTGATAAATTTCAAGGAGTTCAGTGGGCGTCTATATCTCTTGCAGCTGTATTGTCGGGTTTGTGTGGTGGACTGATTGCAGAATACCTCAATTATCAACAAATATTTTTAGCAATGGCTGTTCCCTCATTCGCAGTATTAATAATAGCCGTATTTTTTGTTCCGGAAAAAAAACACGACTATAAACAATCCAAAAAATCCGAAACGGCATCAGTCATTACACCCAAAGAAGCTATCATTGTTTTTACTATAGTCTTGTCCGTCATTCCAATACTCTTCTTCCTGAATATGGTATCTATGGAAATGGAGACATTGCCATTCCTAATGTTTGTTTCTCCTTTTCTGATTCTCGGTTCTCTGTGTTTCCTTTTCAGAAAATTACTCAATAAAATGATATTCTTTTGTATTATTTTTTTGTTTTGGTGGGATTTTTGTGTAGGACTCACTGCTGCGCCATTTTTTTATTACCAAACATACACACTAGGTTTCTCTAAAATGTTTATGGGCACACTCCAAACAATAGGAAGTGTTGGGGGTCTTTTGGGCGCATTGGTGTTTCTGAGTACTTCCCGTAGAAAAATATTCTGGAAAAAACAATTTATTATTGAAACCAACCTGGCAAATCTGTTAAAGTGGGCTGGGTTTATCGGTGTTGTTTTTATTCTTTCCAATTTTTTGTTAATGGGCAAAACATCAGCAATCGTATTGTCGGTCGTGATGGTCTTTGTTTATCAATTTGCCAGATTAACGATGCTTGTCTTGGCGGCAGAATTTTGCCCAACACAAATCGCGGGAACTTTTTTTGCCCTTTTGATGTCAGTCTGTAATTTAGGTTCTTCTATGGCAGAAAGAGTGTCCGGTTTTTTATTCAAAGTACTTAAAAACACAGCGCCACAAAACTTTATAGACAATTTTTGGGCTAAATTTTTAACTTGGCTCAATTGGCCAATCCAACATGCAGACCCAAAAGCGCCTTACGATATTTTTGTTCAGTATCATATCATTGGCTGGCTGATAATTATTTCTCTTTGCGCCTTTTCTCTCTATTTTTTTGCTATTAGGCGTTTTGGAGACAGTATAAAAGAAAAAGAAGAATTAAAAACTTTGGATATTTCTCCTGCAGGAATTAAAAAAAGCACAAGAGACGCAAAAATAAAAAAATTTTAAAATCTAAACAAGGGGGAGACCCCTTGTTTTTTTATGCTATAATCAATATAAATATTAATAAAATAAAAAGATGGCAAACATAATGGATAAATACATAACAAAAATTGAGGGGCATGGAAGTCTAGAGACCGACTGGACCCCGCCGAGCGGGGCAAGCAAAGTAAAACTACACATCCATGAAGGGGAGCGCCTTTTTGAAGGATTGCTTGTGGGAAGAACAATTGAGGAATCCCACTGGATAACCCCGAGAATTTGCGGAGTCTGCCCTATCGCCCATAACCTTGCGTCTTTACGGGCATGCGAGGACGGACTCGGAATTGAAATAAACGAAACTTCCAAACTTCTCCGCGACCTAATGGTTTGCGCGCAAATGATGCAAAGCCACGCGCTTCATTTATTCTTTTTATCTTTGCCCGACTATTTGGGAATTGATAGAGGAACAGAATTAGCAAAAAAAGACCCGAAGTCTTTCAAGGCCGCTCTGGACATTAAAGAAGTTTCCGACGAAATGGCGACAGTTGTGGCGGGAAGAAATATTCACCCGACAACAACCACCATCGGGGGATTCCACAAGACACCGACAAAAGAAGACATGGAAAAACTTCTTGAGAAAATCAAAAAAACAAGAAAATCGGCGGAACATTCTTTAAAACTATGCTCAAAAATAAAATTCCCTGAATTAAAAATTGATTTGGAATTCGTCGCCCAAGAAAACGGCTTAATAAAATCAAATAAGGTAAAAGATGTTTCGGTAAAAAATTACAAAGAAAATATCACGGAAGAAATAAGAAGCTACTCAACGGCGAAGTTTGGAACATACAAAGGAAGGGAAATAATGGTGGGGGCCCTTGCGCGTATCTATTTTTTGTCACCCGATGACCCAAAATTAACGTCAATCTCTTGGTCATCGGGTGACGTGAAGATTGATTTCCAAAATCCATTTCACAACAACTTGGCTCAAGCAATTGAAATTTTGATTTATCACAAACGGGCTGAAAAATTACTAAATCAACTATTGAGGTTGAACCTCGATAGTAAATTACCGAGGTTCAACCTCGCTAATTCCAAAGGTATTGGAGTTGTTGAGGCGCCTCGCGGAGGTCTTTACCACGAGCTCCATTGGGATGATAAAGGAATAATAACATACGCCAACATCATCACTCCCACGGTGCAAAATTTAACTTCAATAGAAAAAAGCGCCAACGCTCTTTTGGAGCAACACGAAAACAAAAGCCAAAAAGAAAAAAAGCACCTCCTAGAGATGCTCGTTCGGGCTTATGACCCTTGTATTACTTGCTCAACGCATTAATGTTCGCAAAGTTTTTGTTCCAACGACTGCAAAATTTCAAGATATTGAGGCAAACGTTCATAAACCTCTTCAGCTGTTTTTTCATCGTAGGTGTGCACCGTCAAATTTCTGTCATCAAACATTTTGAGCCATCGCGGATCGTCGTCCACTAATCCAAATTTAAATAATTCTTTTATACACTCCCTCGGAGAACGACAAACAATATCTTGCTCCCGCAAAAATTTCTGCGCTGTTTTCCACGCTAATTCAACAGTAAACTCAAACCTTTTAATCGCCGAGTCGCTGGTTTCAATTGATTTTTCTTTTTTAAGAATTTCCTCAAACCGCCTTAAAGATTTTGAATACGAATTTAAAATATCATTCATCTTGTTTTTGTGAATTACCCTTTAATTAATCTCGCGTATTTTAAAATACCCTTTCTAAAATTATCTGATTTCTCCCTCAAATCAACTACATCAATACCTCGCAGAGTTGAAATTGTTTGAACTTCTCGCGAAATTTTAGTCATAATATCATCACTTACCGCCGTTTCTCCTAAAATTCCAACATCCAAATCAGATGTTTTAAGAGCATTGCCTTTCGCCCAAGAACCAAAAAGATAAATTTTATATCCTTCCGGTAAATATCTCCTGACTATTCCAACAACTTCGTTTATAATCGCTTCCTTTTCCATACTATGATAATACCGCAATTTGACAGAATCTCAAAACCTGCTCAACGCATTAATTAAATAGTCTGATTTGTAATATCAAGATGATATTGCGTCCAATAGATTAAATTCCGCTTTTGTTGCGAGGTTATTTTGTCGCAAACATAATTCCAATGAAAAGACACTTCATCACCCGCTTTTATTGATGAATCAAAAGATATAATTTTTTTTATTATCTTTTCTCCAAACTGCAATTTGTTACCCTTGAATACAAGCGGAAAGTGCTCAGTATTTAATTCAGTATTTAATTCAGTAGCGACCACCCTACCCCAGCCGATGCGACAACTATTTATTGTCTCCAAAATTTTATCTTTTGCTCCTGAGCGCAAAAGCCCCGCCCTACGATAAATATCAAAAACATGAAAAACATGATGCGGTTTGGCTTCGGGAATGGATTCGGCCATAAGCCATCTCCAATCTTTCCTGCCCATTTTTTTTCTAAAACGTTCTTCAACACTACGATATAAATTTTTATTCGAAACATTTTTCAACAAATCATTCCCCAACCAGTACGCTTCAACCACCCGCTCGTCAAATTCATCTTTTATATTATTCGCGCGCGCAATAAGCCGAAGATACGGAACAGCGCCTTCAAACTGCAAAAGAGAACCTCTTTCAATAGACAAAGATTTGGGCCCGCAGTATCCCAATAAATTAGGCGGTTGAGCGTATTTTAAAAACATGAACATGCCGTTCATGTTTAAATTTTTAATTTTAAATTTTTAATTTTAAATGAATTTATAATTTTTAATTTTTTAAACAATCCGCAAATAAGAAAAACCCCGAAAACCATTAGCGCGGTCGGCAAAATTAGCACTTTATTATTTAACAAAGCCGTAATAGGCACAGCCAACACAAGAATTGAAGTCACCACCGTAGCCGGCGCGCGCTTAAGAGCCGAGTACCATGTAATAACATAGCCAAACAAAAGAAGTCCACTAAAAAACAACCAGCCTATCTGCGACCAAGAAGAAACCGCTAAAGCACCCATACCCCCCGAAAAAACAAGAAAAGCCAACAAAAACATGGAGCCAAAAAACATTCTAGCCCAAGCGACCGTCAAGGAAGAGAGGTCTTTCAAAATCTTTTTGGCAATTACATTTTCAATGGCCCACAACAAAGTTGCCAAAAATATCAAAAGTTCTGCGTAGCCAAGATGGAGCCGGAAAGGGTCCGCGAACAAATAAACCCCTGCAAAAAGAACGCCGATCGCCAAAAACTGTAAACTTGATATTTTTTCTTTCAAAAAGAAAACCGCCATCAGCGCAACCCAGACAAAAAGCGTTTTATGAACAAAGGTGGCCGATATGGATGACGACAAAGACAGGCCCTTGAAAAATAGAAGGAAAGGAATTGAGCCTCCGACAAAACCGATAACAATCAGCTGAAACCATTGTTTTTTGGATAATTTTTTCAGATCTTTTATTTTTCCCAACAGCAAGAGCAGAGAAACCAAAAACAAAACAGCAATCAAATTTTTCGCTGTTGTAAAAACAGAAGAGTTTGTCCAAAATGACATGGCAAACTTATTGAAAAAAACCGCGAACCCGCTTATTATGGCAGTTAAAAAAGCAAGAAACACGCCTTTATTTTTATTCATGACAATTACAATCTAATTTATTAATCATCTTTAATATACGCTTGGCCTCTTCTTTTTCAAGCCTGTTTAAAACCATATCGCCATGAACCAAAACATATTCTCCAACTTTCGCGTCTTTAAGAAGAGACAAATCCGCTTCGTGCGTATGCTCCCCTGATTGAACCGTGGCTTTGTTTCCTTCAATTTTTATAATTTTTTGTGGAGTAGCCAAACACATAGTATGTATTATATAATGAAACCCATATGAAAGAAACTAACCTCCAAAAAATTAAAAAGACCGATATCGTTGTTGGCATACCCTCGCACAACGAATCCGATACCATAAGTAACGTCGTAAAACAAATTGACAAGGGTCTTCAAAAATATTTTCCAAACAAGAAGGCGGTCATAATAAATGTCGACAACAACTCTCCGGACAATACTAAAAAAGTTTTTTTAAAAACAGAGACAATAACCCCCAAAATATACATTTCCACCCCGGAAAGTATCCTCGGAAAAGGGAATAATATATTAAATCTTTTCAAAAAAATGAAAAGTCTGGATGCAGAAGCGGGGATGATTATAGACGCCGATATTAACAATTGTTCGCCCGAATGGGTAAGGTGTCTCCTGTCTCCTGTTTTTTCTGGTCACGACTTTGTTGCTCCAATTTATAGCAGAAACGAATATGACGGATCTATCACAAATAATATCTGCTATCCTGTGCTGTTTGGGCTTTTGGGATTTAATATCCGTCAGCCAATAGGAGGAGATATGGGTTTTTCTGCCAGACTTTGCGAACACTGGCTAAAACAAAAATGGACGAAGCAAGTTTTACAATATGGGATTGACATCTTCATGACAACGCGGGCGATAGAAGGAGGCTACAAAATATGCCAAGCCGACTTGGGTATAAAATCACATAAACCAAGCGCGCCAAAACTGGGTCCGATGTTTATGCAAGTAACCGAAACCTTATTCAAAAACCTATCCAAAAACAAAAAACTTTGGTTAAAAAGAATTGAAGAAACGACACTCCCGACCATTTGTAAAATCAAAAAAACAACAAGTCCCCAAAAATTGGCTGTTGATTACAAACTCCTAAAAGAGAGAGCCCTATTTGAATTTTCCCTCCACCATGAAACATTAAAAAAGTGTCTAACGCCAAACAATTATAGAAAAATAGAAAAGATGTTTTTTAAGGACAAAAAACTAAATATTGACATGGGTTCCTGGACAAAAATAATGTATGATATGTTCTACGCCTATGACACCTCAAGACAAAAACAAAAAATCATCAGGACCTTGCGTCCCCTATACTTCGCGCGAATAGTCAGTTTCATCAAAAAAACACTTGAAAAAAATCACGAAGAATCTGAATACCTCATACGCCAACAAGCCCACGCCTTCTACAAAAACAGAAACTACTTACTCAAAAAATATAAATAAAAAAACTACACTTATCCGCGATAGCAAGTAAGTGTAGCATGATTAAAATTAAAAAAATTATTTTTTAATTTTTAAAAGGCAAGAAAAGATACGATGGTTTTTCTTGAATTCTTCTTACAATAAAATCTTCCCATTTTGGGCCAAAAGGAACATAAACCAGGTCCGCAAAAATTTTGTCTCTTCCCAAAAGGACCGCAACCTCCACGTTTTTAAACCCCTTTATTCTTTCGGTCAAATATCTAATCAGATATTTGTCTTGTGTAGCAGCCTGGATTCTTGGCACCCCTTCACCAACGCAATGCCCGACCAAATCCAGGAAACAATACCTGATTTCTTTTTTGTTTGTAAACACTCCCTCTTCATTCTCTTTATACGCTCCCTTGCAGATTCTAACCGCAAGATTGGGTCGCAGATTTTTCTGTAAAAAATCGAGAGAATCCTTGGCATAAGCCTGAACACAAACACCAAGATTGTCGTAATGCAAGTGAGAAATAATTTCAAATGTTTTTTCTCTGAATTTCAACTCTTCCGCGTCAACCCAAACAAAAACATTATTCAATTCCGCTCTTCTGACAAAATTTTTCAATCTTTGAAAGAAAACAATTTCCCACTGTCTGTGAATTTCCGAAAACAAACCGAACTGGGAAAGTTTTATGGCTATGTCGTGGTGTAAACCACCGCGCGTCATTTCGGTCAAAAGATTGCTGTGAGCGCAGAAAGCGTTTCTTATCTCTTTCGGGTCAGTAAGATGTTCCCCACCTAAATAAGAAAGCGTTATTTTATATCCTTCTTTTTTTAATTTTTCGGCAACTGCCATTCCTTTTTCAATAGTTTCCCCCGCGACAAAACGCTTAACAAAAGGTCTCGCAAATGGCGTTCTCAAAAACAATCTCAAAAAACCATATTCCATTTTTCCCTCCCTTGCCCGACCCCTTGGGTTTAGGGCTTTTTTATTTTTTCAAACTATTAATAATATGCGATATTTCCAAAAATTTTACAATACATTATCATATATACAATGCTAATAAAAACGAACCTGCATTTTCACACGGGTGATGACCCCTTGGACAATCTCTCGTACAGCGCTTACCAAGCAATAGACCATGCAAACAAACTTGGCTTTGGGGCCTTATCCTTTACATGCCATACAAAACTTGTTCACAAAAAGGAATACGAGGAATACGCCAACAAAAAAAATATACTTCTCCTCCCCGGCATTGAGGCCACCATAGAGGACAAGCACGTTGTGATAATAAATTGTGACAAAGAAATAGAAAACATAAGAAGTATGGAAGAATTGAGAATCTACAAAAAAAATAATCCCAAAATTTTAATCATCGCGCCTCACCCCTTTGTTTGGAGCAGAAAAAGTCTGGGAAAAAAATTAGTTGAAAATATAGACCTATTTGATGCTATTGAGCTATCCGTTTTTTCAAATAAATTTTTCAATTTTAATAAAAAGGCTATAAGGATAGCAAAAAAACACAACAAGCCAATTATCGCCACATCAGACACACACTCTCTGAAAGATTTAAAAAGAGGTTATGCTTTAATTAACGCCGAAAACAAAAACGCCGAAAATATTTTATCCTCAATTAAAAATAGAAAATTTAAAAACAAAATGGATTCTATGGGACTTATCGCCATGGCAAGACATATGACAAGAGTAATACTATTCCACCTCTTCCCAAGAAACAACCGACATACCACCACTGGGACCAGAATCAAATAACAAACTAGCTAGACCCGTTTCATAGACAATATCAGCTAGATT
>Ga0180007_10005140_pt1 | contig 13457 bp, 13 predicted proteins | sample MM_PC_MetaG_FD_121122 | JGI IMG/M metagenome (GOLD analysis project Ga0180007, IMG submission 121122) | Groundwater microbial communities from the Aspo Hard Rock Laboratory (HRL) deep subsurface site, Sweden - MM_PC_MetaG | ecosystem: Environmental > Aquatic > Deep subsurface > Groundwater... | reverse complement strand
ATTTGTATTGTTAAATTTCATGACTTTTGTTAATAATTTTCCTGTCTCTATCACAATGTTTTGGCAAACTTTTCTATGTTCCTAAAACTGATGACCAAAAATTACATTCACCGAGAATTGCTGCTCACATAAATGTTGACTTTATGATATTTGATCGTAGAATTCAAATAGTTGTTTTTATAAACGAACCTGCCTGATTCTCATATTCTCATAATTTTTCATCACCAATATTTATCATAGGGGTGGGGTAATGTTTAGGGGGACCCATGATATGAAAAATGAACCCAAGCCTGAACGCCGACAGAAAAAATGGACCAAAGCTGTACCTGAAGAAACACCGCTCCCGAAAGCAAATGTAGAAGACCCACAATGACCGGGAATATTAAACAGCATAGTGAGATCGAACCTGTGGCAAGTTCAGTGCAGTCTCTGCGCCGTCGTGCAGAGGATATTGCCTGGGGAAAAGCAGCCCAATCTCCGGAAAACATAGGGGCTATGTTGCCGGAAGAAACACAGCAGGTGATTCACGAACTGCGGGTACATCAGATCGAGCTGGAAATGCAGAACGAGGAGTTGCGCCGTATCCAGATGAAACTGGACGCCACACGGGCACGCTATTTCGATTTGTATGATCTGGCGCCGATGGGCTATGCCAGCATCAGCGAACATGGGCTGATTCTTGAGGCAAACCTTAGTGCCGCCCGATTACTGGGTATGGCCCGGGGCAAGCTGGTCAAGCAGCTTTTTACCCGCTTTATCTTTCCCGAAGACCATAGAATCTATTATCTGCATCTTAAGCAGCTTTTTGAAACCCATCCGGCAAGCCCGGGGCAAGTCTGTGAACCCCAGGCATATGAACTATGGATGATGAAAAATGATGACTCGTTATTCCGGGCGCATCTGGAGGCAACCGTTGTGCAGGACGCCGACGGTGCTATGGTGTGTCAGGTGATAATTAGCGATATCACCAAGCGTAAGCAGGCTGAAGCTTCACTGCAACAGGCTTACGATGAACTGGAACAGCGTGTGGTCGCCCGGACTAAGGAGCTTCAGTCGGATATCACAGAACGTAAATGTGTGGAGAAGGCTCTGCAGGAGAGTGAAGAAAAATACCGTTCCCTGGCGGCTTCTGTTGATTCCATGTACCTTGTAGACAGTAATTGTACCTATGTATTCATGAATGAAGGGCACAAAATGAGATTTGACCTGCCATTGGAGGAAATCATTGGCAGAAGATATGGCGAATTCCATTCCGAGAGTGACGCAATGGATTTTGCGGTTTGTATCAATGAAGTATGTGAAACCGGCAAGCCGAGTATAAAAGAGCACAGGAGTGAAAAGGATGGAAGGTATTTTCTCCGCACTTTCACACCGATAGTAAGCCGGAGCCCGGCTGAAGAAATATCTGAAGTCGTGATTGTTTCAAAAGATATTACCAGTAACAAGCAGGCGGAAAAGCATCTTATAGAAACCGTTCAGCAGCTGCAGGAAACAAGAGACACGCTGGTTCAGTTCGAAAAGGAAGCGGCAATCGGACGTCTGGCCACAGGGGTAGCTCATGAACTCCTCAATCCCGTCAGCATCATCTCCTCACGGCTCCAATTTATGAAAGATGAAACACTCAGCGACCAGGCCGGAGAAAGCATTAGAATCTGCAGAGAGCAGCTGCAAAGGATCGCAAAGATCAGTCAGGATTTGCTTCAATCATCCACTATACATCTAAAACCTTATGTGAATGGTGATCTGCGCGATGTGATCAACCTCAGTCTGAAAATAACCGAGCGCAGAATACATGAAGATCAGATCTGTGTCGTCTATAACCCCTCAACAGACGCCATCCCGGTAAAAATGGAAACTGGAGGGATATCGAAGGTGATGGTCCATATCATTCTGAACGCCTGCGATGCCCTGTTGAATAACAATCAGAAACGATTGTTCATCACGGTTCAATATCCGGTAGCTGCCGATAAACCTTCTTCTGTCCTGTTGATTGTCGCCGATAATGGTTGTGGTGTCTCTGAGAAGGATATGAATAGAATTTTTGATCCGTTTTTTACCACAAAAGATCCTGGAAAAGGTACCGGACTGGGTTTGTATGTCTGCAAAGGTATCATTGCGGAGCATAGAGGAATAATTCGTTTTGAGAAAAACGATATGGGTGGAACATCTTTTATAGTAGAATTGCCCCTTTCCGGCTTGTGAGAAATAGTGCGCTTCACCAAACCGTTGCCGGTTATTATATCTGATGGAATCATTTTTTTCAGGCATGATTCATGCTGTATGTTAGAAAGCGGACATGTTGACGAGGTGTGGATTGCTTGCCGTAAGCTTCTTATACTATCATGTAATAAAAAGGTATAATGAGGCAAAATCACGATTATGCTGTACCAAATAGCATTGACTCACCGGAATTGATTCCATACTTCTATGGAATCAATTCCATAGAAGTTGTTCCATATCATGGGGAGACCCGATCGGAAAAACCATGGCAACAAGAACCCTCCTATACATTCCCATCGTCCACAGCCAGACCGATATGGGCACCCTTAGCGAGTCCGTCCGCAAAATCACCCTGCAAAAGTTCGGCGCTCGGTTCTGGCATAAGAAAGTTAACATTATCAATAGCTTCTGGTCAGCGGTTGAAGATACCCTGAATCACCTTTCCTTTGTTTATGAACAAACCCGCCTGTATCAGGATGGTGTCCCAGTGTGCGGGAAGGAATTGGACATCGTAAAGGAAATGGCAAAAAACGGCAGCATGAATCACCAACTTCTGGTTCACCTCATCGAAAAGGGCGCAACAATCATGGGAACGGAATCACCTGATTTGTTGATTGAAGAATATCAACTCACCTATCTTGTTCTCAAATCCGGAGATTTAAAAGAAGCGATTCGGACGGAAGCCATGCAGAAGGAGGCCGGCAATCTCCTGTTAACCAAACGGGATACATTTATTGCCGACAGAATTGATCAGACCCTGTTGCCCGGGGAAATTGGCATCCTTTTTTTGGGGATGTTGCACAATGTTGCGAACTATCTGCCGGAAGATATCCAGGTTCAATACCCCATGAAAAATCTCTTGGATAAAAGGGGGAAAGGATATGCCTGAACTAACTCCACTTGTTTTGGTTGTTGATGATGAAGAGGAAATCCGGAAAATTCTGATTCAAATCCTGGAAAAGGAAGGGCTCAGGGTTATCACTGCTAAGGACGGTCAGGAGTCAATGCAACAAATCTGCCTTGAAATCCCGGATCTCATACTTTTAGATGTACATATGCCGGGCATTAACGGCGTTGAAGTCCTGAAAAATATAAAGGAGATTGACGACGATCTGCCGGTTGTTCTCATCACGGCATATGCCAATATTCACCAGGCAGTTGAGGTCATGAAGATTGGGGCATATGATTATCTTGCCAAGCCTTTCGACAACAACGAGGTTGTCTGGATTGTTAATCGGTCTCTTGCGGAAGGCCAATTAAGAAAAAACTTAAAAAAATTGACCGATCATTATAACGGAAACTTTACTCTCATCGAGAGTATGGGGCCGAGCGAAAAGATTGCCCGCCTCGCAGGAGAGGTTCATCGGGTGGCCAAATCGGATTTTTCCGTGATAATCATGGGCGAAACCGGTTCGGGAAAGGAGCTTGTCGCTAAAGCTATTCATGGTGACAGCGTCCGGGCCTCGGCACCCTTTATTGCGGTGGATTGCGGTGCCATACCGGAGAATCTTTTGGAGAGCGAACTGTTCGGCCATGAAAAAGGATCATTTACCGGGGCGGACCGTCAGAAACTAGGCAAATTTGAGCTGGCCCACGGCGGCACTATCTTTATGGATGAGATTGGGAATATGCCCTTTGGTTCCCAGGCAAAGTTCCTTCGGGTGATTCAGGACCGGAAGTTCTACCTGGTTGGGGGAGTAAAGCCGGTAAACGTGGATATCCGGCTTGTTGTGGCTACTAACCAGGACCTGCTGGAGATGTCGACCTGTGGTAGCTTTCGCGAGGATCTCTATTATCGTCTTAGCGAATTTACCATTCAGGTGCCGTCGTTAAGGGAAAGAAAGGAAGATATTCCTTACCTGGCGAAACGATTTCTGGATATGGCCAATATCGAGCTGAAGAAGTTGATAACCGGCTTCTCAGACGAGGCTGTGGAGGCATTGATGTCTTATAACTGGCCGGGTAACGTCCGACAATTGCGCTCTGTGATAAGGCGGGCAGCTCTGGTGGCCAGGGAAACGATTACGGAAAAGGATCTTAGCATCAAACGGGCTTCGGTCCCAGGACTTGCCTTTTCCCCGAGAGTCCAGGGGATGCCCTGGGAAAATACATCATTAAAGGAAATTGTCCAACAGAGTGTTCTTGCCGTGGAAACTGAGGTTATTAACGAAGTATTGCGCTTCACAGGAGGAAACAAGGCAAGAGCAGCCAGATTATTGCAGGTTGATTACAAAACCATTCATACCAAAGTAAAAAAATTCGGCATTCAGCATAACGGAGGGAATAATGGCAACAAAACGTAAGAATGATCGTAAAGGAACAGAATCAGAGCATATAAATATCGGGGGTGGCCTTTTGGACAGTTTGACTGGCTTTATAAACAATTTAGGGAAGTTATCTGAAGCGGGGGAGCAGTTTTCCAAGCGCAAGGCGTCAAGCTGTGAAGATGACGAAAAAGAGCGCGGCAGGGAAAAGGCAGGGGGCGAGAATCGTTTCGGTAGCATCCTCAGCGGTTTGACCGACATCGCCGAAAAGCTGAGCGAAATTTCGGAGAAAGGGGAAACCGTAAATAAAAGCGGAGAATTTGTGTTTCCCTCCAAAAAAGGAAGCGTTAAGGGCGTCTATGGTTTCAGTATGAAAACAGGTCTTGGCGGGAAGGATGATGCTATCAAAGTGGAGCCCTTCGGCAATATCCGAAAGGATAAGAAAACCGGTGAGGCGGTGGTTCAGGAGATCCATGAACCCCTCATTGATGTTTTTGAAGATGACGATGCTACCACTCTGATTGCTGAAATGCCTGGTGTGGGACCCGGTGATATAAAAATTGATATCCGGGATGATGTCTTAACGATTCTGGCCGACAAGGGAGAAAAGAAATACCGGAAGGAAGTTCTGCTTCGTCATAAGATTTCCAGGGAGAAGACAACAGTGACCTGCAATAATGGTATTGTGACTATACGCTGTGAAAAGACGGAATAAATAACAGGTGATAAAACATGAAAGAGACTGAAAGCCAGTTTATCAAGTTAAAAGTAACGGAAGCCATTACCAAAGATGTGGGACGCGCTATGGCCAGAATGGGACCGGAAGACCTCGAACGGCTTGAAGCTGCCGTAGGAGATACAGTAGAAGTCGAGGGAAAACGCAAGGCCCTGTGCAAGGTCATGCCGGCATATCAGGAAATCCGTGGTCAGTCACGGGTCCAATTAGACGGTCTTACCCGGGAAAACGCCGGAGTTGGCCTCGACGAAACGGTTAAGATCAGCAAGATTAAGTGCCGTTCGGCGGAACGGATCGTTCTGACTCCGACCAACGTTACCCCGGCGGAAAGGGATCTGAAATATATTGGAAGCCTTCTGGACGGTCTGCCGGTTGTGAAGGGGGCGAAGATCCAGGCGGCACTGTTCGGCAGCCGCGCCGCCTTTTTCAAGGTCGAAGCTGTGACACCCAAAGGCCCGGTAATTATCAACCCGGCTACAATGCTGGTTATCGGCAAACCTCAGGGGGAAGAAGGGAGCGGCAGGACATTGGCTTATGAAGATATCGGCGGTCTGAAATCTCAGCTCCAACGCATACGGGAAATGATCGAACTGCCACTGCGTTATCCCGAAGTGTTTGAACGCCTGGGAATTGATGCTCCCAAGGGAGTACTTCTCTATGGCCCTCCAGGGTGCGGGAAAACCCTCATAGCCAGAGCCATCGCCCACGAGACGGAGGCAAATTTCTTTTCCATCAGCGGACCGGAGATTATCCACAAGTTTTACGGTGAAAGTGAGGCGCACCTCAGAAAAATCTTCGAGGAGGCGACCCGGAAGGGACCGAGCATCCTGTTTCTTGACGAGATCGACGCCATCGCCCCCAGACGGGAAAATGTTGTCGGAGACGTTGAAAAACGCGTTGTAGCCCAGCTCCTTGCTCTCATGGACGGACTTAATAAAAGACAAAACGTCATCGTAATTGCCGCTACCAACATCCCTAATGCCCTTGACCCTGCCCTCAGACGTCCGGGCCGTTTTGACCGGGAGATCGTTATTCCCATCCCGGACCGTCGCGGCCGTCTGGAGATCCTGGAGATTCACAGCCGGGGAATGCCTTTGGCCGCTGATGTGTACATGGAGCATTTGGCGGAGATTACTCACGGTTTTGTAGGAGCGGATTTAGAAGCTCTCTGCCGGGAATCAGCCATGATCTGTCTGCGCCAGATCATGGGGGATATCGATTTCGGACAAACGGGAATTCCTTATGAAATTCTATCGAAACTTGAGGTGCGCATGGAGGATTTTCTTGCTGCCTTGCGGGAGATCGAGCCCTCCGCCATACGGGAGGTGTTTGTCGAATCACCCAATATCCACTGGGACGATGTGGGAGGAATGTTTTCCCTGAAAGAGCGCCTGGTCGAGGCTGTAGAATGGCCCTTAAAGTATCCCCATTTTTTTGAAAAGGGAGGCGTGACTGCGCCTAAGGGAATTCTTCTCGTAGGGCCCCCCGGATGCGGCAAGACGATGATGGCCAAGGCCATCGCCACGGAAAGCCATGTGAATTTCATTTCCGTCAAAGGGCCTGCCCTGATGTCGAAATGGGTCGGGGAGTCGGAAAAAGGAGTCCGCGAGATCTTTCACAAAGCCCGGCAGGCTGCGCCATGCATTATCTTTTTTGATGAAATCGACTCCCTCGTTCCAACCAGAAGTGCCGGTGCTTCGGATTCTCATGTTTCGGAACGGATTTTAAGCCAGTTTCTGGCAGAGTTTGACGGAATTGACGAACTTCGGGGGGTTCTTGTTTTAGGGGCAACCAATCGCCTGGATATCTTAGATGCGGCAGTACTCCGTCCGGGACGCTTTGATGATATTGTGGAGATGATGATGCCCGACCGGGAGGACAGAGAGGCGATCTTTGCTGTCCATCTTCGTCAAAAACCTGTTGCAAAAGGAGTGAACCCAGCCGCATTAGCTGAAAAAACTGAAGGTTTCAGCGGCGCCGACATTGCGGCTGTAGTACGCAAGTCTGCCATGATAGCGGTGCGCCGTGCTGTGAAGACTATTGAAAAAAAAGAAACAGATGAGCCGGTCATCCTCATCAGTAAGCAGGATATCGAGACAGTCATTGAAGAAGTGCTGAAAGGGATGGAATGAGCTGCATGGCTACAAATAAAGGAGGAGTGATATGGCTTTAGAGCCGACAAGAGGGTATTCCGGCGGAGGAGCCTTGGTTGACGTAATAGACCGCATTCTGGATAAGGGTTTAGTAATCAATGCCGACATTACTGTTTCTGTTGCCGGTGTTGAACTGCTGGGCATTAAAATCCGGGCTGCATTAGCTTCGTTTGAAACCGCAGCTAAATACGGTTTGGAATTTCCAAGTGGCACCAATATAGAGACTGCTGCCTGGAAAGAAGCTACGGTAGGCAAGGAAGAATGTCCCCAGTGTGACAAACGGGTATCGGTAGAAGAACTTATGAGTGCCGGGTGTCCCTGGTGTGGCTGGATATCTGCCAAAGCCAGAGCGCTTGCAGCGGAAGCATAAAAGGGAAACAACGGGTTTCGGGAGTTGAAAAAATGCCGATCGATATTGATGAAAACAATCTTAAACACGGAGTATTAGGTTTAGTCCTTGCTTTAGTTGAGATAATTAAAGATGCCCTCAATCTTCAGGCAATGAAGCGCATGGAGGGAGGAACTCTGTCTGAGCAAGAGGTGGACAGGCTTGGTGAGGCATTGCAGGATTTAGATATCGCAATTGACGATATAAAAAGGGAACAGGGGGTTACTGAGTCAGTTAAATCCGTAAGGGATGGGTTGGATAGTATTGTGGATGATGTATTGGATAAAATAATAAATCCCGAAAGATGGAGAAAAGAGGCAGAGGAGAAAGGAATTTAGGGGGATTCAAAGAATGGCTGAAGCAAGATATCTTTATTGTATAGCCGAGGGAAATAAAGAGATAAACTTTGGTGATATAGGGATAGAGGGCAACAGAGTTTATACTATCTACTGCCGGGATTTATGTGCTGTAGTTCATGATTGCATGCAGGAACCCTATAAATCGGAAGACAAAAAAAAGGTTCAATCATGGCTAACTGCTCACGCGAAAGTTGTGGAGGTTGCCTGGGAGAAATTCGGAACAGTATTACCCTTGGGATTTGATACCATCATTAAGGGTGAAGAGGGTATTGCTCCCGATGAGAATATGAAGAAATGGTTGAAGGACGATTATGAAAACTTAAGACAAAAACTGGGTAAGATTAAAGACAGAGCCGAGTACGGTGTCCAGATTTCCTGGTATCCCAAAGTAATCGGAGAAAAATTGATAGAAAATGACCCTGAGATAAAGAAATTAAGTGAGGATATAAAATCCAAACCCAAGGGCCTTGCTTATATGTATAAGAAGAAATTAGAGAGCTTATTAAAAAAAGAAATAGAAACAGAAGCAGATAGATATTTTAAGGATTTTTATGAGCAGATTAAAAGATGTAGCAATGAAATTAAAGTTGAAAAGACCAGGAAACTTGAAGAAGACAAACAAATGCTCTTGAATCTCTCCTGTTTGCTTTTTAAGGAAAAGAGTAAAATACTAGGTGACGAACTGGAGAAGATTAACAATATGGAAGGATTTTTTGTCCGTTTTACCGGACCCTGGCCGCCATATAGTTTCGTATAAAGGGAATCAATGGAACCATCCAGAGATACACACGCAACCTTAGTTGATCTGTTAGATCGAATTTTGGATAAAGGGTTGGTAATTAATGCGGATATTATTATTTCCGTGGCCGGTATTCCTTTGCTTGGCGTCAATCTGAGAGCAGCGCTAGCAGGAATGGAGACTATGATTAAATATGGAGTGATGCAGGCCTGGGATGAAAAAAGCAGGGCATGGGAAAGTGAACACAGGAAAAAAAATATCCCTGCTTTAGCCAAAGGAGAAGAGATTACCCTGAAAATGTATGGTTCTTATTATTACTGTAAAGGGATTTATAATTCCTGGAGCCCGGGCTATTTTTATTTGACTGATAAAAGGCTTATTCTTTATCGTCAGGATTTCGATGAAATCACCTTTCAGATACCATTAGAAGAAATAAAGGCATTGGTAAGCAAGGAGGAGTCGCATTTTACAAATGAAAAGATAAAGCTGGTTCTTTATCTCATAGATAAACAGGATCATGTACATCTGCTTAGCGTAGCAGAAATGGATCAGTTCAATAGTGCCATCATGCAGAATTTAGAAATTTCGCAACATTTTTTAGAGGAAAGCCAGGTAATTCCGGAGTTTGAAGAGGGCCCGATTGATTTTCTGACTGAAGGAGAAGAGGTTTCTTACCGGGGAAAAAATGTATGGTATTTAATGCCGGCAGAAGGAATTCAGCATGAAACCTGGAGGCCGGGCCATCTCTATCTTACTAATAAGCGATTCTGCTGGTGGTATGATTTTGAGAAAAGGCTGATTTTTGATATTCCTGTTGATAGAATAACTAATGTTAAAAACGGGATGATTAAAACAAGCGGTCTTGATAGTAAAAAAGAAAAGGTTTTGGATGTAAGCTATGGGTTTAATTCTTCTGAATCAACAGCTTCTTTCTCCGGAGGAGGTAAGATAGATGAATGGGAGGAAGCGCTTAAAGGGTTTGCTTACGGCAAAATATGTGTACAGAAAGCAATCGCAACATGAAAAGCTATTTAGATACTATAAAAAAACCGGTTATTTTACCTTTGCATCAGGGTGAGGAAGTCATCAAGTATTTTACGGCAAGCTATGATATCGGAAGTTCGCTTGCTTCAACCTGGAGATTGGGGATTTTATACCTTACCAACAAGAGACTCCTATTTGTTCAGGTCAGAAAGATACTATTTGAGGTCTTGCTGAGTCAGATAAAAACTATAAATATAGTAAAGAGGGAATGGATTCTGGGCAAGAAAGTAAATCAACTTAATATAATTCGTGAGGGCAGGAGAGTGCCGTATATTGCAATAAAAGACACCGATACCTGGAAAAGAGAAATTGAGGAGATAGGGCAGATGGCGAAATCTATAGCTTCCGATCCGCAGTCAACAGCCCACCGCCCGCGTCCTGAAGAAGTAATCCTAAAGGAAAAGGGAAGTTATTTAAAACCCGGTCAATCAATGTGGAGACTTGGAACCCTACTTCTTACCAATAAGAAGATAGCCTTTCTTCAGTCAACGGGAATCTTTTGGGAAACACAACTAAGCAGTATTAAGGGTCTGAGAATAGAAAAAAGGGTTTATGGAGTTAGCAAAAGTGATACGATATGTGTGGAATATGAATCTTCTGGTGAATTATTAAAAGCATGGATCATAGCTCTTAATTTAGAGAACTGGAGAAAAGAGCTATATGAAAGGATATTAATAAAAGTAGATTTGGAGGATCTGGATAAAATTGCTGCCGAATTGGATAACGGTTCCAAAGAGATACTCTGGTTTCTTTATGAGAGCAGGCACGCTGGAATCGACACATTAGCAAAGCTCATAGAAGCTCCTAACCATATGGATGTTTTACTTAAAATAAGGGAAATTATCAACCCGGCAGCTGAAAAGATAATCGGGTATCCTATACTATCGTTCGAGAGTTCAAGAGTTGACCGGGAAACGGGCGAAAATGTTACATTCAGTTGGTGGCTTGCCGGTCAGCCTCATAGAGAAAGAAAAGAGCTGCTTCCGGATATTTTTGATGAAAATGCCGGCATTGTAATCTGTTTGGAGTTGTTTGGTATTACAGAAGATTTATTACGCTTAAGTATTGATAATAACAAACTTATTATTGATGCAGATAAAAATTATCATAAAGAAATTTATCTTCCCGCAGGGGTTAATACTGATTCTATTATCTACAAGTATAATAATAATATATTGGAAGTAAAGTTAAAAAAGCTGAATTGTAATACAGCTTAAAAAGTAACAAAAAACTGGGGAACTCCCGTATCACCTCATCCGATAATTCCGGAATCATGCCCCCGAAATTAATGAATTTATATTCAGCTGAAAGAGAGAGGGAAAAGATGGAAGACAAAACCTCGATTGGAGAAGACAATGATCTTTCGAAACGATACGAGCAGCTTTATACTATGCTCCTGGATGCAATTCCATCGTCTGTCCTTCTGATAAATCAGCATATGCGCATTGTTTCGGCGAATCGTAATTTTCTCGAAAAGGGGCAGAGAACCCTCGTTAATACTATTGGTTACCGGCTGGAAGAAGTATTTCCCACCATTATCCTCGACCAGATGGACATTACAAAGCGAATCCGCCAGGTCATTGAAAAAAAATGGCCGGTCAAGGGTGAGCGGATGACCTACCGCGCTCCCGGAGTACCCATCCGCATCTATTATTACAGTATCCTGCCCTTTACCTGGCAGAACCGGGTAGAAGGGGCAGTGCTTCTGATGGACGATGTGACTGAGCAGGTACGTCTTGGTGAAGAGGTGCGGATGGTGGAGAGACATTTGGCAAGCATTGTGGAGAGTGCCAGTGACCTTATCCTGTCCACGGATAGAAAAGGCAGGATTTTAACATGGAACGCAGCAGCGGAGAGACTCACCGATTTTCGGGCTGCTGAAGCACGGGAACGCTGTTTTGTAGACTTTTGTATCGATGAGGACCATAAGGATATATATGATATTTATTCCCTGATTGATACCCGTAAGTACGCCCAGATGCAGGAATGCACCTTGCGGACCAGTAAGGGAACATTCATTCCCGTTTCCTTTGTTTTTTCTCCAATGAAGGACAGTTACAATCAGACTGTGGGAGTAGTGGCAGTAGGCCGGGATTTGACGGAAAGACGTAAACTTGAGATGGAGCTGCATCAGGCACAGAAATTTGCCGCCCTTGGGGTTATGGCGGGCGGTATTGCCCATGAAATCAGAAATCCGCTGGCAATCTGTTCGTCCAGTGCACAATTTCTTCAGGAAGAGGACCGTACGCCGGAGTTTCGCCGGGAGTGCGCGGATAAGATCCATAAGGGTATCCGGCGAACCTCTGCTATTATAGAAAATCTTCTCAAATATTCCCATCCTTCCAAAACCACCAAAACGACACTGATCAATATCATCTCCCTGGTCAAAGAGACCCATATTCTCGTGACCTATCACGCCAAGATCCTCAAGATTGAAATCAATACTTCTTTTCCCCGGCAACCGGTTATGGTGGAAGGGGTGGCCACCCTGCTGCAACAGGTCTTCATGAACCTCTTCTTAAATGCCATCAATGCCATGCCCACTGGGGGTAACCTTGGGATTGACGTGAAAATAGTTGATTCCAGAGTCCGCGTACAGATTACAGACACCGGTTGTGGCATATCACCCAGAGAAATCGGGAAGATCTTCGATCCTTTTTATACGACTTCCATCGTAGGACAAGGTACCGGCCTTGGTCTTTCTCTTTGTTATTCTATTGTAAAGCAGCACAGCGGGACCATAGATGTGGAAAGCGTGGAAGGTATAGGCAGCACCTTTACCGTAAATTTGCCGGCCCATTATGAAGGAGTTGAAGTATGAACAAAAAATTCGCCCCGATTCTCATTGTGGATGATGAGCCGGAGATGTGCTGGATTCTGGAAAATGTTATCCGCAAGACGGGTTTTGCCTGTAAGACGGCTCTAAGTGCCAAAGAAGCGTTGAATCTGGCGGAAAACGATCAATTTGGCATGGCCTTTTTAGATGCCAAACTTCCGGATATTGATGGTCTCGAATTAGCCCGGCAGCTCCGGAAAAAAAATACCCGTCTACCTATTGTCATCGTTTCCGGTTACTTTTACATAGATGATCTGATCATTGAAGGAGTAGTCCGGGAGGGACTGATCACCGCTTTTATCGGTAAGCCATTCGAACATGACGAAATTGTGGATGTTATTACCCGCTTTGCCTTCCGGTAGGGGAAGACATCACGTTGTTACGGGAATTGATTCCATAGATCTGATTCCCCTTTTTCCTCCAGCAGAGATTCAAAGATCCTTCTGCCTTAATTAGCATACTATTAATACAGATAGTTATAGTTTAATACGCTCACTTCGGCGGCTGGCATAAGTAATGCAGCTATAGAAGACAGGTATGCATGCCAACGGTTTTTATGAAAGATCGTAATAACAATAAAGATGGAGGATCTATCAATGGCAAAAGTACAGAAATCAACAGATTCATCAAGTTTGGCAGAAGTTGTTGACCGTATACTCGACAAAGGTATCGTAATTGATGCATGGGTGAAAGTATCTCTGGTTGGGATTGAGCTGCT
>Ga0180007_10005139_pt1 | contig 13458 bp, 10 predicted proteins | sample MM_PC_MetaG_FD_121122 | JGI IMG/M metagenome (GOLD analysis project Ga0180007, IMG submission 121122) | Groundwater microbial communities from the Aspo Hard Rock Laboratory (HRL) deep subsurface site, Sweden - MM_PC_MetaG | ecosystem: Environmental > Aquatic > Deep subsurface > Groundwater... | reverse complement strand
TCCTTTCGCCAATGGACAAAATCGTCTCCCCGCAGTGATATCCGCAAGTCCCGCCGGCGGATACTGCTCATTTTTTTATTGATTCGCTACACAGGGGCAAAACTCAGTGAGGTGTTGGGCCTTTATCCATTGGATGACATTGATTTTGACCGGCAGTTTGTTCGCTATGGCCGCATGGCAGACCGCCTTGTCCGAAAAGTCCAATTGTCCGCGACGCTCTGCCTTGAAATCCGAGAAATAACAGCAGATCCCTCTTTCAAAGACCCTTTGGAAAAAAACCTCAACATTGACCCCGGCTTTGTCCGGCGCAAGTTTTACGAACGGGCCGAGGCATGCAAAATCCCGAAACAGCTGGGTGCACCGGAGATTCTCCGCAAGTCCAGGGCCGTTGAGCTGATACAAAACAATGTACCCCTGCCGGCGGTTCAGATGATTTTAGGCCATTCCACACCCAACCTCACCTCGTCCTATGTTTCGTTTTCCGAGGATGATATCCAGCAGGTAAGCCGGATTTTTATGGACAAAGAGTCTGCCCGCAAAACCAGTGCCCGCAATTCTTTTTTCGGAAAAATCCAAACACTTCGCCAGGGAGACATACAAACCCGTGTCCGATTGTTGACCATGGGAGGATTCCTCATCACAACCATCATCACAAACGACAGTGTGCTGAGGCTTGGGTTAAAAACAGGCAAGCTGATTACAGCCGAGGTCAAAGCCCCCTGGGTGATGCTGCAAAAATGCAAAAACGATTTCAACTGCAGCGCAGATAATATCTTCAAAGGGATTGTTCAACGGATCATCCGGGGCAAAATTACTACGGAATATATTGTCCAGCTTTCAGACGGTACACGGATCTGCTCCCTTGTGACCACGGAAAGCTGTCAGAATCTCGCCCTCCAGGAGGGGGACGGGGCCTGGATATTCTTTAATGGATTTTCGGTGGTGCTGCTCTCCGAATAAAGCATCTTTTTTCTGAAAAAAGAGCCGATTCAGGGAAACCCGGAACCGGCTCTTTGCGCAATCGAAATACCGCTTTCCAAATCAGGGCCGCTATTCTCCCAGATAGGCTTCCCGGATCTTGGGATTTGTCAGCAGGGAACTGGCCCTGTCTTCCAGGGTGATTTCCCCGGTCTCGACCACATATCCCCGGCTGGCTGCCTGGAGGGCCAGGTTGGCGTTCTGTTCGACCAGTAAAATGGTGGTGCCTTCTTCCCGGTTGATGTCGGCAATAATCTTAAAAATCTGCTGGATAATGATGGGCGCAAGGCCCAGGGAAGGCTCATCCAGCAACAATACCTTGGGTTTGGTCATAAGGGCTCTGGCAATGGCCAGCATCTGCTGCTCGCCGCCGGAAAGGGTTCCCCCATGCTGGCGGCTCCGCTCACCCAGAATGGGAAACAATTCATAGGAATGCCGTATGTCTTTGGCAATCTGATCTTTGTCTTCCCGGTGAAATGCACCCAGGATCAGGTTTTCTTCCACGGAAAGTCTGGGAAAAATCCGCCTTCCCTCCGGAACCTGGCAAAGCCCCATGGTGGGCAGTTTTTCAGGAGAAACGCTGTTGATCAGCTTCCCTTGGTAAAAGACTTCCCCTCGTTCCACGGGAACAATCCCGCAGATGGTCATAAGGGTCGTGGATTTACCCGCACCGTTGGCACCGATAATGGCCACAATTTCTCCGGGCATGACACGCAGGGAAATCCCTTTCAGGGCCTTGATGGACCCGTATCCGGAATGGACATTTTTCAATTCAAGAATCGGTTGATCGCCCATGCTCTTTAGCCCTCCTTTTCTTCAGATCGGGTTCCCATACGCTTGGCCGGTATGAGACCCGAAGGCCTGAAAAGCATCATGATAATCATGGTGGCGCCAAAGACCAGCATACGATAGGATTGAAGCTCCCGGAACACCTCGGGCAGGGCAATCAGGGCGATAACCCCCAGGATGATCCCGGGGATGGACCCCATTCCGCCCAGCACCACCATGCACAAGACCATGGCAGACTCAAGGAAGGTAAAGCTTTCAGGGGATACAAATTTCATCCGTGCGGCAAAAAAGGCCCCGGCAACGCCTGCAAAGATGGCACCCATGGCATAGGCCAGCAGCTTGTAAATAAAGGTATTCACCCCCATGAGCTCGGCTGCGGTTTCATCTTCCCGGATGGATTCCCAGGCCCGGCCCACCCGTGAAAAATTAAGCCTGCGCACTGCAATGACCGCAAAAATGGCCAGGCCCAGGGCAAAGTAATAAAAAAATTCCAATTTCTTGACCCAGAAGTGCTCAAAGGTCAACCCGTTTTCAAATATGGGCAAATAAATACCAATGGGGCTGATCCCAAGTATTCCGTTGGGACCGTTTGTGAGGGACATCCAGTTGTTGAGGATGATCCGGATGATCTCCCCGAACCCCAGGGTGACAATGGCCAGATAATCGCCGCGCATGCGCAGGGTGGGGTATCCCACTATACAGCCGGCAATACAGGCAAAAAAGGCTGACAGGGGCAGGCAGACCCAGAAGGCCAGCCCGTAGGTGATGTTAAACAAGGCATAGGTATAGGCCCCCACTCCGTAGAAAGCAATGTACCCCAGATCCAGCATGCCGGCCAGACCCACCACCACGTTTAGCCCAAGACCCAGGCAGATATACAGCAGCACATTAATGGCCACGTCTGTCCCGTAGCGGCCTGCGAACTGGGGATAAATCAGGGCAAAGCCCAGAACGATCATTATCCACACCCAGGAGGGAAAGGCAGAGGTCGCGGATTTAAGGCCCTCCGTCGTCCTGGACAGAGGCGTTGAAATAAATCGCAGGGACCCGGAGGCCTTCATCACATAAATCATGAGGCACACCAAAGAGCCTGCCAGCAAATAACTCCACACCGTCAATGTTTTCTGGAACGTCAGGGTGCCGTCGGGATGAATGCCCAGCATCGGCCAGAGCAGGCCCAAAAGCCACAACATGCCGATGGTATATTGTTTCCAAACCTTCTTAAACTCGTGTATCATCGATATTCTCACCCATAATTCCAGTTGGTTTAAAATAGAGAACGCCAATCAATATGATAAATGCAAACACATCCTTGTATTCGCCGGAGATGTAGCCTGCACCAAATATCTCCACCATTCCGATAATCAGACCGCCGATCATGGCGCCTGTAATATTTCCGATCCCGCCCAGAACCGCTGCGGAAAAGGCCTTGATGCCCGGGATAAACCCCATGTCGTATTTAACAGATCCATAATACAGGCCGTACATGATACCGGCGGCAGCGGCAAGCCCTGCACCAATGGCAAATGTCAGGGAGATGATCTTGTTGCTGCCGATGGCCACCAGGGCCGACATGGTCTTATCCTGGGCCGTTGCCCGCATGGCCATGCCGATTTTTGTCTTAAAAACCAGCAAGTTAAGACTTACCAGCAAAACGGCCGTCAGGGATACGATCATGATCTGGAGATAGGAAATGGAGATCATGCCGAAATCAAATCTTCCCTGGAACAATTCGCCCGGATACACCTTATCATATACCCCCTGGGTGAGCATCATGCCGTTGGAAAGAAAAATGGACATGCCCAGAGCAGACAAAAGGGCTGCCAGCCTGGAATTTTTCCGCAACGGCTTATAGGCGATTTTTTCCACCCCCACGGCAAGATAGGCACAATAGGCCATGGCAATCATAAATGAGGCTGTCAGGCAGATTACTGGATGGGAATCCATATAACCGACTCCGGCAAAATAGGCCAGGGCAATGGCACCCACATATCCGCCCGCGGCAAAAAACTCCCCATGGGCAAAATTGATAAGCTGGATAACCCCATATACCATGGTATATCCCAGGGCAATCAAAGCGTACATCCCGCCAAGGGTGATACCGTTAATCAACTGCTGAATAAAATATTCCATTATTTTTCATTTTCACTTGTTGGGGTGGACAAAAAGATGCGGCTGGAGACATGGCACCAACCGCACCCGGTTTTTGCATCGTAACTTACTTGATCAGGCCCTTGGTCGGGTCCCAATAGGGAACAAACTGACCGCCAACCACTTTATAGGCGATATAGGAGGATCCGGAATCACCATTGGCTGCAAATTTAACATGTTTTGCAACACCCTGGAAATCCAGTTTCATCAATTCGGCTTTTACCTTTGCAGGATCTGTAGTACCGGCAGCCTGAATGGCTTTCAACAGGGCTGTGGCAGAATCATAGGCATAGGTTGCATAGGCGGCAATCTTACCATATTTGGGCACATATAGTTTTTCAAAGGCTTTGTATTCAGGGGTGGTTTCATCGGTAAACCCATAGGTCAGATAGGCACCTTCAGCAGCCTCTTTTGCAACTTCCATGTATTTGGGCTGGAACACGGCATCCTGGGTAACAATCTGGGATTCCATGCCCAGGCGTTTTGCCTGGAGGGTCATCATGGCGGCAGGAGAATATCCCTGGAGAGACATGTAAAAGATATCGGCATTGGCCTGTTTTGCCATGGTCAGGACAGCTGAAAAGTCCTTGTCACCCTGGTTCACATGCTCATGGTTCACAACGGTCATGCCCATTTCAGTGGCTGCTTTTTTAACACCGTCGGCAAGACCCTGGGAATAGGTGGTCTTGTCATCCACGATAAAAATGGTTTTGGCGCCCAGGGATTCTTTCATAAATTTGGCAGCGGCAGGGGCCTGATCATCATCCCTTCCGCACATTCTGAACATATAGGGAAGGCCGCGGTCGGTTACTTTCTCGTTGGTGGAAGCCGGTGTTATCATGATGATGTCTTCCTCGGCCAAGACATCGGAAGCCGGAATGGTGGAAGAAGAGCAATAGGCACCCACAACCCCTGCAACTTCAAGGTTGATCAGTTTGTTTGCAGCAGCAACCGCCTGTCTCGGGTCACAGGCCGTGTCCTGGGCGGAAAGTTCAATTTTGTCATAGCCGGCAATTCCGCCTGCGGCTTCAAATACGGAAATGGCCGTCAAAACGCCATTTTTAATATCTGTTCCATCAGAGGCATAGGGGCCTGTCAATGGACTCATGGAACCGATTGTCAATGTTTTTGCGCAAACACCACCCACTAGAAACGGAACCAGGATCAGCCCCATGGCCAAAATTGAAAGAACTTTTTTTTTCATCTTTTCCTCCTAAAAAATTATTGGTTAGCTGGCTGACCCAGATAGGCTTCAATCACCTTTGGATTGTTCTGAATTTCCTGGGGATTTCCTTCGGCAATCTTTACACCATGGTCAACACAAACAATATGATCACACACACCCATGACCACTTTCATGTCATGCTCCACCAGGAGCACGTCAATGCCCAGGTCTTTGATGCGGGCAATGTCTTTCATCAATTTTGAGGATTCGCTGGGGTTCATACCGGCAGCCGGTTCATCCAGCAGCAATACTTTGGGTTCCGAGGAAATGGCCCGGGCAATTTCAAGACGTCGCTGGAGGCCATAGGGAAGGTTTGAGGCCACGGTGTCGGCATATTCTCCCACCCCCATAAATGTCAGGGCTTCCAGGGCTTTTTCCCGAATCCAGACCTCTTCCCGCTTCTGGGAGGGGGTTCTGAAAATAGCTCCGACAATTCCCTTACCCGTCCTGCAATGCCTGGCCACCATGGCATTCTCAATGGCGGTCATGGCGGAAAAAAGGCGAATATTCTGGAAGGTTCTGGCAATCCCTTTTTCAAAAATCACATAGGGTCGGTTGCCGAGGATACTTTCCCCGTCAAAGACCACATCGCCACCGGATGCCTGGTAAACACCGGTGAGAACATTGAAAACAGTGGTTTTCCCTGCGCCATTGGGCCCGATCAGCCCCACAACCCGCCCATTGCCGATGGTGAAGCTCAAATCGGACAATGCCAGGAGTCCACCAAACCTTACACTGATATTTTTTAGTTCGAGTTGTGCCATACGAAATATCAATCCATTAAAATTTTAAACCCTGCCAAACCGCTTAAGAAGCGCTTCTATAGCCTATTTGTAGCTTTGTGTAGCCCATAAACTTTTTATTGTCAACAACAAAAAAACAGGTTCTGCAGCACGATGGCGCAAAGAACCGGTCCAGGCAGCGGGATACAAAATTCGCAATGGTCTAACCATATCAAACTCCCTTTGTTGCTTGTTAATGCATTCCCTTTACATTTGGCTTTACATTTACATTGACATTCTGACCAAAAGTTGTCACACTGACCAAAACCAACTGAAAAAGGGATCACAACAATGAGACCATCGCTGACAGAAAAACAAAAAAAACTTTTCGACTACCTGAAACAGGCAACCCGGGAAACGGGGTCGGCCCCCAGCCTCAGGGCGGTGGCTGCCAGCCTTGATATCAGCCATGCGGCAGTGGCACAGACACTTAAAACCCTGGAAGAAAAAAACTATCTCCAGCGCCAGGGAAAATACAGCCGGACCCTTCACCTTTTTGACGATGCCGGGGAGAGCAACCCGGGCCCTGGGCAAAAACGCATTCCCCTTGTCGGGCGTATTACCGCCGGCCTGCCCATATATGCCAGCCAGGAATGGGAAGACAGTCTCCTGGTAGATGCCGGCATCTATCCGGGCCAGCATCTTTTTGCCCTCAGGATCCAGGGCCATTCCATGAAAAATGCCGGCATCCATGACCAGGATATCGCCATTTGCCAGCCCCGGCAATACGCCCAGAACAAGGAAATTGTCGTGGCCCTGGTCCATAACGAGGAAGCCACGGTCAAACGGTTTTTCCTCCATCGGGATTTTGTGGAGTTGCGCCCGGAAAACCCGGACTTCAAACCCCAGACTTACAAATTTGACGAAATCCTGATCCAGGGCAAGGTCATCGGCATCCTTCGCACGCCCCAGGGCATGGACCAGGAATAAACCGGCCATGGAACCGGCACGCACCCCAGACAGGCAACCGAGCAACAACTGCAGGCTTTTCATCGGCACCAGCGGGTATTCCTACGGAGAATGGATTGATTCCGGATTTTATCCGGCCGACACCCATGCAGGCAACATGCTCGCCCGGTATGCCCAAACCTTTGAAGTTACGGAACTCAACTACACCTGGTACCAGATGCCCAGGGCTGCGGCCATGGAACGGATGTGCCGCAGGGTGCCCCGGGGGTTTTCGTTTACTGCCAAGCTGACGCGAACCCTTACCCATGAGGTGAAAAAAACCCACTGGGTCAAAGAAGCCATGCTGTTCCGCCAGGGAATTTCGCCCCTGGCAGATGGGGGAACCCTTTTGTGCATCCTGATCCAGCTGCCCCCCTATTTTACCCGGACACCAGCCCACAGATCCTACCTGGCAGCGCTTCTGGACGAACTGGCAGGCCTTCCCCTGGCCGTAGAATTCCGGCATGATTCCTGGGCAAAGGACAGTGTTTTTTTTGAACTTGAACGCCGGCGTGTCTCCCTTGTGGCCGTGGATGGGCCAGACCTGCCCACCCTCTTTCCCCGACTGGACCTTGTCACCAACCCCTCTCTTTTTTACCTCCGGTTCCACGGCCGGAATGCCCGGGGCTGGAAATCCGGGGACATGCAACAGCAATTTGACCATACCTATTCGGATCAAGAACTTGAAGAATGGATCATTGCCATTAAAAACCGGATGATGCCTAGGGCCCAAAAAGGCGTCATTTTCTTTAACAACCATGTCCGGGGCCAGGCCCCCCAAAATGCCCTGGGTCTTCTGTCCCTTCTGGACAAAGCCCGCCCCTGAAAGAACGCCACATGGAAAGAGCCATCATCCACCTGAACATTGCTGATTTTGCCGCAGCTGTGGAAACCTGTCTTGCCCCCTCCCTTGGGGGGCACCCCCTCATCATTGCCCCCACGGGCGCTCCCCGGGCCCGGGTCTACGACATGAGCGACCAGGCTTACAAGGAAGGTATCCGGAAAGGCATGCCCCTTGCCCGGGCCCGGCAGATCAACCGGAAGATAAAAATCATCCCCCCCCGGTTCCACCGATACGAACAAATGATGAAAAACATCCTCAAAACATGCCTTGCCTATACCCCGGCCATTGAATCCGGACAATGGGACGGCCACATGTTTCTGGATATCACCGGAACCCGGAGGCTTTTCGGACCGCCTGCGGACCTGGCCTTCCGACTCAAAAAACAGATTCAAAAAAATTACGGCCTTACCCCCATCTGGTCGGTGGCCACCAACAAACTGATTGCCAAGGTGGCCACCCGCCTGGTCAAGCCCACAGGCGAATATGTTGTGGGACCGGGAGAAGAAAAAAATTTTCTGGAACCCGTTCCCATCGCCCTTCTCCCGGACATTTCCAAAGCGGACCTCGTCCGGCTCAAGACATTCAATCTTGTGTATGTCTCCCAGATCCTGCCCATGTCCCTGGCACAGCTTTCTGTCCCCTTTGCCCACAGAGCAGGACAGATACACCGCCTCGTCCGTGGCATTGACACCACACCTGTCACCGGAATTTTGGAAAAGGATGCGCCTTTACAGGCAGACCATGAATTTGCCGATGACACTGTCGATAGCGCGCACTTAAAAAAAGCAGTCTATCTTTTGTCCCAAACCCTGTGCCACGCCCTTCGCCAGCACGGCATGGTCTGTGGACAGCTCGCCCTCACCCTTTTTTATGCCGACGGATGCCAAAAAACGGCCACGGAAAACAAAATGCCCCCCACAGCCAATGAGATGGTCATGTTCAAGAATGCCGCTGCCCTTTTGTTCAAGGCATGGACCCGGCGAATCCGCATCCGCCACATCCGTCTTTTCTGCAAAAAACCGGTCAGACCCCAAACCCAGGCCAGCTTGTTTGCCCACATCTCCAAGGAGGATAAACAGGAAATGGTGTTCAGAACAATGGATGAGATCCGAATAAAATTCGGACCCCGGGCCGTCGGAACAGGGCTCACCCTGGCAGGGCCGGTGACGCTCCCATGATTTGCCTGACCCTTCGATCCCACTGGTCTCTGATGTGGGGCACCACTCCGGTGAAACACCTTTGCCGGCAGGCCAAACATCTTGGATACCAAAGAATCGCATTAACGGACACAGACAATCTTTACGGCATGTGGTCCTTTATTGCAGCGTGCAGGGAACTTGGTATGGAACCGATTATCGGGGCAGAGGTCACCGATCCCAACAATTTTCTTCGGGTTGTCTGCCTGGTTAAAACCCTGGAAGGATACCGAAATCTAACCCGTTTGCTGACCTGCCGCCACCGGGACAAGGCATTTTCCCTGGCCCGCTGCCTGCCCGGCTTTGGCAGGGGACTTGTGGTCCTCACCCAATCCCCGGACCTTCTGGCCGCCTGGCATGAACAGGGCCTGGACCTGGGCGCAGCCCTCCCCCAAAATCCCTTGTCCCGAAGCCATCCCCTGTGCCGGACGGCCCGGGAAAGACTAATTCCCCTGGTGGCCACCCCAAACAACTTTTTCCTGAACCCAAAAGGCAATCGCCTCCATGCCATGCTCAGGGCCATTGAAAACAACACCTGCCTCAGCCGCCTGAAGCCTTCCGACATGGCGCCTGCCACTGCATTCCTGGCGCCTTCCGACCACTATGGCCAACGGTTTGCCGCCCTGCCCGAGGCGATCGAGAACACCTGGATGGTGGCGGAAAAACTGGAATTTCAGGGGCCTGATTTTGGAACCGTCATGCCGCAGTTCAAAGGCAAAACCGACAAGGCCTCCTATATCCTGTTGCGGGAAAAAACCTTTGCCGGCGCCCTGACCCGCTATGGGCAAAGCCTTCCTGAAAATGTCATCACACGCATCGAGCATGAATTGTCCATTATTTCCCAAAAAAACTTCTGCGGGTACTTTCTGGTGGTCCAACAGATTGTGCAACAGGCCTCCAGGATCTGTGGCCGGGGGTCCGGGGCTGCTTCCATTGTGGCCTATTGTCTGGGGATCACCAATGTCTGCCCCATAAAACACAACCTGTATTTTGAACGGTTCTTAAATCCCGGCCGGATGGACCCGCCGGATATTGATGTGGATTTTGCCTGGGATGAACGGGAGGGTATTTTAAACTGGGTCTTGTCGGAATTCAAACATCATGCTGCCATGGTTTCAAACCATGTCCTGTTTCAACCCCGTATGGCAATCCGGGAAGTGGCAAAGGTCTTCGGCCTGCCCGACACGGAGATACAAAAGGTCTCCCGGCGCCTTCCCTGGTTCTGGCAATGCAATGAAGGCGGCACACCCCTCCTGGAGGGGATACAAAAAAAACCAGAATTCCCCTTTCCGGATTTCCCCCGGCCCTGGCCGGAAATCATGGCCTATGCCCAGGCGCTGATCGGTACACCCCGGTATCTTTCCGTTCATCCCGGCGGCATTGTCATCACCCCGGATCCCATTGACACCTATGTGCCCGTAGAAACGGCCCCCAAGGGCATCCCCCTGATCCAATGGGAAAAAGAGGGGGCAGAAACCGCAGGACTTGTCAAAATTGATCTTCTGGGCAACAGAAGCCTGGGTGTCATCCGGGACTGCATTAAAACCATTGCCGCCGCCACCGGCCGATTCGACGATTTTTCCGGCCAGGACCCGGAAGATGATTTGGATACCCAGCACCAGGTGGCCCAGGGGAACACCATGGGCTGTTTTTATATTGAAAGCCCGGCCATGCGACTGCTCCAGAAAAAATCCAGGGTAGGGGACTTTTCCCATGTTGTAATCCATTCAAGCATTATCCGGCCGGCTGCCAATATGTTTATCAAGGCGTATCTCACCCGCCTCCATACAGGCGTATGGGAACCCATTCACCCCCTCATGGGCGATATTCTGGAAGAGACCTTTGGCATCATGGTCTTCCAGGAAGATGTGTCCCGGGTAGCGGTTCATCTGGCCGGATTCAGCCATGCCCAGGCAGATGGGTTGCGAAAAATCATGTCCAAAAAAGACAAAACCCTGGCCCTGGCGGATTATCACGCCCGCTTTGCAGAAGGAGCCGCCCAAAAAGGGGTTGGCGAACCAGACATCCAGCGGATCTGGGAGATGATGCTCAGCTTTTCCGGATACTCTTTTTGCAAGCCCCATTCTGCCTCCTATGCACGGGTCTCCTTCCAGGCAGCCTATTTAAAGACCCATTACCCGGCCGAGTTCATGGCCGCTGTCATCAGCAACCAGGGTGGCTTTTATTCCCCCTTCGCCTATGTGTCCGAGGCCCGGCGTATGGGAGTGCGCATCCTTGGGCCGGATATCCATGAAAGCGATATCGCCTGGACAGGCAAAGACCGGCAGCTCAGGGTCGGGCTCATGTCCCTCAAAAACCTGTCGACTGCCACCCTGGAACGGATTTTAACACAAAGGAAAATATCCCCCTTTGTAACGCTTGAAGATTTTTTCATTCGGGTCAGGCCCCGGGAGGAAGATCTCCAGGCCCTTGTCCACAGCGGCAGCCTGGATATGTTCAGAAAAGGCAAAACCAGAAGTGCGCTTTTGTGGGCTTTTTCCATCTGGCACCGGGAAAAAAACAGCCCTGCCCACAGCCTGTTTGATCCGGCCCGAAAGCCTGTTCCCATACCACACCTGCCCCTGGATCACCCAAAAGACCTCCTGCGGCGGGAATTTTCCGTGCTGGGATTCCTTTGCGCCTGCCATCCCATTGTCTTGTTTGCCCAGGCAATTGAACAGGAAAAGACCGTCAAGGCCACAAACCTTGCCCGGCATATCGGAAAACGGGTGGGATTTGCCGGATGGCTGATTACCGGAAAGACGGTCAAGACAAAACAGGGGGATCCCATGAAATTTCTCACCTTTGAAGATGAAACCGGCATCATTGAAACTGTTTTTTTCCCAAAAGCCTATGCAAGGTTCTGCCATTCCCTGGATTACGGAAACCCCTATTTTCTTTTTGGCAGGGTTGAATCCGACTGGGGCGCCATCACCCTGACCGTTGAAACCACCTGTCAAATCCGCCATAAAACCATAAGTGATTAACGCCCTGCACTTGAATCGGCCTCCCAATACTATTTTTTTCAACAATAGGACACAGCCATTTGCATATATTTACAATTTTGTATTTTAATAGGGGTGATAAAAATACATATATGTAATAAAAATCCAATTTTTGTCCTTTATATCGGAAATTATGGAAACATTAAAATAATAAATGCTTTAATTTCAGCATATTATATCTAAAATCCCTTGTTTTGAACAAAGTTGGTACAAGATTTGCTGATTTTAAATTATTGAAAGAATACCATTCGCAAAAACAAACAAAAGGAAACAGACCATGATGCGCAAACCGATTGTTATTGCACTGGGCGCTTTATTGTTGAACGCTGCCCAGGTCCTTGCCGGAGACGGAACCATTGACACCGGCGATACGGCCTGGGTCATCATGTCCACGGCCTTGGTCATGATGATGACACCGGCAGGCCTTGCCCTTTTCTACGGGGGCATGTCCCGGTACAAAAACCTGCTGAACACCATGGCAATGACCCTGGTGGCCTATTGCCTGACCAGCCTGGTCTGGGTCGGCTGGGGATATTCCCTGTCCTTTGGCCAAAGCGCGAGCCTTTTCATCGGCAATCTGAACCATCTCCTGCTTTCCGGCATTGATGCCCATTCCGTGTCCGGTACCATCCCCACCCTGATCTTTATCCTTTTCCAGATGACCTTTGCCTGTATTTCCGTGGCCATCATCCTGGGGTCAGTGGTGGACCGGATGAAATTTACCTCCTGGATTGTGTTTACGATTCTCTGGGTCACCTTTGTCTATACCCCGGTATGCCACTGGGTATGGGGCGGCGGCTGGATGCATAAAATAGGCGCCCTTGATTTTGCCGGGGGCAATGTGGTCCATATCAATGCAGGCGTTTCAGGCCTGGTGCTCGCCCTGGTTCTGGGCAAACGGCACGGATATGGGAAGGAAGCCATGATCCCCTCCAGCGTCACCTTTACGGCCCTGGGGGCCGGACTCCTCTGGTTCGGCTGGTTCGGTTTCAATGCCGGCAGTGCGCTGGCAGCTGACGCAATCGCAGCATCGGCCTTTCTGGTGACAAATACTGCTGCTGCCATCGGGGGGCTTGCCTGGCTTTTTTTTGAATGGAAACTGAGCAAAAAGCCCACGGTCCTGGGACTTGCCTCGGGCGCCATTGCCGGTCTGGTGGCCATTACCCCGGCAGCCGGTTTTGTTACCCTGGCAGGTGCCCTTATAATCGGGGCTTTATCCGGGGTCATCGGGTATCTGGGCGTGGCGGTTCTCAAGCACAGACTGGGCTATGACGACTCCCTGGATGCCTTCGGAATTCACGGGCTTTGCGGTATCTGGGGCGCCGTTGCCACAGGAATGTTCGCCTCTCCCACGGTCACCGAGGGTGCGGCCGGTTTTTTTTACGGCAACCCCGGACAGCTGTGGATCCAGATTCTATCCATTGTCGCCACCATTGCCTTCAGCGCAACGGCCACCCTGGTTGTGATTTTTGTTACCAAACTGGTCACAGGCGGTCTTCGGGTGGACAGAGAGGACGAACTGGCCGGACTGGACAGTTCC
>Ga0180007_10005138_pt1 | contig 13458 bp, 9 predicted proteins | sample MM_PC_MetaG_FD_121122 | JGI IMG/M metagenome (GOLD analysis project Ga0180007, IMG submission 121122) | Groundwater microbial communities from the Aspo Hard Rock Laboratory (HRL) deep subsurface site, Sweden - MM_PC_MetaG | ecosystem: Environmental > Aquatic > Deep subsurface > Groundwater... | reverse complement strand
CCTTCCATGACGGCACCACCTTCGATGCCAATGACGTCGTCATGACCTTCACGATGGGCCTGGATGCCTCCTCGCCATACCACGTGGGTGACACCAACCTGTGGGAGTACTACGACTACCTCTGGGGCTTGATAAACAGACAATAAGAGATCGTCGTGACAGACTCTACGTAAACCATACGGGATGGTGGACAGCCCACCATCCCGTATCTGCAAAGGAACAACCCATCCATGATGATCCAATATTTCATCCGTCGGATCCTGACAGCCATCCCGGTCTTATTCGGCATTCTTCTGGTGACATTCGCATTGGCGCGGCTCATCCCCGGAGACCCCTGCCGGGCCATCCTGGGAGAGAAAGCGACCCAGGAGGTCTGTGACCGTTTCATCCACGAACACGGCCTGGACAGGCCGATCCCCGAGCAGTTCTGGGTCTATCTGGGCGAGCTCGCCCAGGGCGATTTCGGGCGCTCCCTGCGTTATGGCATGCCGGTCACCCGCTTGCTTGTCGAACGCCTTCCAACCACATTCGAACTGTCTTTATCTGCCCTTTTTCTCAGTCTGGTCGTTGGTATCCCGCTAGGCATCATCTCGGCGGTCAAACACAACTCCTGGGCCGATGTGGGCACCATGATCTGGGCGAATACCGGCGTCTCCATGCCGGTCTTCTGGCTGGGGTTGATGCTGGCTTATGTATTCTCTCTGCTTCTCAAGGACACGCCCTTCTGGCTGCCTCCCTCCGGACGGCTTACCTCCGGCTTGATGGCGCCGCCCTTTTACGTAGTCTGGGAGTGGACCATTCCGGAAGAAGGTTTCCGGCTGGCCTTGCTGCAGTTTTTTGGCAGGCTCAACATCTTGAATGCCCTCTTGACCTCCAACTGGGAACTGCTCCGCGATGCGGTCAAGCACCTGATACTGCCGGCCGTGGCGCTGGGGACTATCCCGATGGCGTTGATCGCGCGCATGACCCGTTCCAGCATGCTGGAGGTGCTCGGCCAGGATTACATCCGCACAGCCCGGGCGAAAGGGCTTTCCAGGACGGTTGTTGTCCTGAAACATGCTTTCCGCAATTCGCTGCTCCCGCTCGTTACAGTCATCGGGCTCTCCTTCGGCAGCCTGTTGGGCGGCGCAGTTCTCACCGAGACGATCTTCGGGCTGTCAGGTGTCGGCCGGACGCTCTACGACGCCATCACCGCCCGCGATTACGGCATTGTCCAGGCCTTCACCGTGGTGATAGCCGTCTTTTTCGTTGTCCTCAACCTGATTGTAGACATTTCCTATGCCTACCTCGACCCGCGCGTACGCCTGGATTAGGACCAACCCATGACCATTACAGAACCCAACATCACCAATCTGGATGCGGAAGGCCTCTCGTTAAAATCCGTCAGCCTGTGGCAGATCACCTGGCGGCGCCTCTTCCGGCGGAAGTCCGCCATCATCGGCATGGTCATCCTTGGCTTGCTGGTCTTGGTTGCCCTCACGGCCCAATGGATTGCGCCATACAGCCCATACCAGGTGCTGATCGGAATAGAACCTATCCAGCAACGCCAGGCCCCCTGTATCCATCTCTTCGGCTGCCCGGAGGACCAACCTGAGCACATTGCAGGTGTCGATGGCAATGTCCGTGACCAATTCAGCCGCCTGCTCTACGGGACGCGCTTGAGCCTGATTATCGGGTTGTCGACGGTATCCTTCGCCATCGTCGTTGGCACCATCCTTGGCGCGCTGAGCGGGTACTTTGGCGGCTGGGTGGACACGGTCATCATGCGCAGCATGGATGTATTGCTGGCCTTCCCCTCCCTGCTCCTGGCGATCGCCATTGTCACCGTGCTCGGGCCGGGGTTGATCAATGCCCTGCTGGCGATTGGCATCGTCTCGATCCCGTCATATGCCCGCGTGGTGCGCGCCAGCGTGCTTTCGGTGCGCGAGATGGACTACGTCTCCGCGACGCGGGCGCTGGGCGGCAATTCCTTCGATATACTCTTCCGGCGGATTTTACCCAATGCCCTCACTCCGCTGATTGTCCAGGGGACGCTGGGGATCGCAACCGCCATTCTCGACGCAGCCGCGCTTTCGTTCCTGGGCCTGGGTGCGCAACCACCAACACCTGAATGGGGCTCGATGCTGGGTGCGGAACGCAACCAGGTCTTCACGGCCCCGCACCTGGTCTTCTACCCCGGCCTGGCGATCATGCTGACAGTGCTGTCGTTCAACCTCCTCGGCGATGGCCTGCGGGATGCCCTTGACCCGCGCCTGGCTCATATGAGCAGTTGAGTTCCTTATCCAAGATAGCGGAGACTTCCGTGCCAGAACATACCAAGACCCCCCTCCTGGAAGTGAAGAATTTACGGACATACTTTAAGTCTGAAGATGGCCTCGTGCGCGCCGTGGACGGAGTGGATTTCCATGTTTATCCAGGCGAGGTAATCGGCTTGGTGGGTGAATCGGGTTGCGGCAAGAGCGTAACCGCCCTGTCCATCATGCGGCTGATCGCCCCCCCGGGAAAAGTAGAGACGGGCGAAATCCTCTTCGAAGGCGAGGACCTGCTCAAGCTCACAGAACGGCAGATGAGGAGTATTCGCGGCGACCGCATCTCGATGATCTTCCAGCAACCCCAGACCAGCCTGAACCCTGTCTTCATGGTCGGAGACCAGGTGGCCGAAGTCATGCACATCCACGAAAAGTTAAAGAAGGCCAGCGCATGGGAAAAGACGGTTGAACTCTTCCGCCTGGTCGGGATCCCCGATCCCGAGCGGCGGATGAAATCGTATCCCCATGAGATGTCCGGGGGAATGGCTCAACGGGTGATGATCGCGATGGCATTGGCGCTGCGGCCTAGCCTGCTCATCGCTGATGAACCGACCACCGCCCTGGATGTCACCATCCAGGCCCAGATCCTGGACCTGATGCGCAATCTGCGCGCGGAAGTGGGCGCCTCGGTCATCTTGATCACCCATGACCTTGGCGTGATCGCCGAGTTGGCCGAGCGGGTTGCTGTGATGTACGCAGGACAGATCGTGGAACAGACAAGCGTCTCGGCGCTTTTTGATGAGCCGCTTCATCCATACACGCAGGGGCTGATCGGTTCCATCCCGATCCTGAGCAAGACCATTGACCGGCTTGAGGTGATCCCCGGCTCGGTACCCAACTTGGTCGACCTGCCGCCGGGCTGCCGTTTCTCACCCCGTTGCCGGGCCAGGGAGGAACACGGCCTGGAAATCTGCATCCAAGCCTTACCGGATTTGATCGAGGTTAAACCCAACCACCTGGTGCGCTGCTGGCTCTTCCAAGGTGCGCAAGGGCATTGTGCCCCGTTGGCGAAAGTGTAGTTATTTCATTGGAGCAAGATGAGATGAGTGAACAATCGATGAACGCCCCGGCCAAGAGTCAAAACCTGGTCCAAGTGGAGAACCTGGTCAAATATTTCCCCGTCCGCGCCGGGATGTTCCAGCGCGTGGTTGCCTGGGTCCAGGCAGTGGAGGACGTCAGCTTTACGGTCCGCAGCGGAGAGACGCTGGGTCTGGTCGGCGAATCGGGCTGCGGCAAAACCACTGTAGGGCGCACGATGCTCCGCCTGATCGAACCAACCTCCGGGAAAGTCTCTTTCGATGGCAAGGAGGTCTTCCAGATGAGCGGCGCGGCGTTGAAGGCCATCCGGCGGGATATGCAGATCATTTTCCAGGATCCCTATGCGTCCCTTGATCCGCGCGTACCGGTCGGCGATTCTGTTATGGAGGGGTTGAATATCCACAAGATAGGCACGCCGGGCGAGCGTTTTGACATTATGATGGACACTTTCCGCAAAGTCGGCTTGGAAAGCTACCATGTCCGGCGTTACCCGCACGAGTTCTCGGGCGGCCAGCGCCAGCGGATCGGGATCGCCCGCGCCCTGGCGCTGAGACCCAGATTCATCATCTGCGATGAGCCTGTCTCAGCCCTGGATGTCTCGATCCAATCCCAGGTGTTGAACATCTTGAAGGACCTGCAGGGCGAATTTGGCCTGACCTACCTGTTCATCGCCCACAACCTGAGCGTGGTGAAGCATATTTCCGACCGGGTGGCGGTCATGTACCTGGGAAAGGTCGTTGAACTGACCAACCGGGACGAGCTATTCGTCAACCCGTTGCATCCCTACACCAAAGCGCTTATGTCCGCCATCCCGATCGCAGACCCGCACCTGAAGCGTGAAAGGGTCATCTTGAAGGGGGATGTTCCCAGCCCGCTCAACCCGCCCAAAGGGTGCCGGTTCCACCCGCGCTGCCCGGTGGCGGTCGAGCAGTGCTCGCAGGAGGAGCCAGCCTTCCTGGAGGTCAAGCCGGACCACTGGACGGCCTGCTGGCTGGTCAAATAAACCAGGCGGACCGGAAGATTCAAACAGATTAAAAACTTGCACCCCGCTCTTGGAAACAAGCCTTGAGCGGGGTGCAGGGTTTAATCGATCAATTTGCTTTACGGGCGATCGATGGTGATGGGCGGTGAAGTCCAGGTCTCCCAGTGGGCGGGATTGGATTCGTCACCGTTGGCTTTGAGCACGTTCACAATCAGGTAATACGTGCCGTCCGGAACCGGTTTGGTCAGGTTGCGGGTGTAGCCTCTCCCGTTGTAGCCATTGCTGTGGATGCGGCTGCCATCCCAGGCAAATGCGAAGAATCCGGTGGAGGTGGAGTTGCGCGGCATGTATTCTTCGAAGATGGCCGTGCTGAAGACCGGGTGCACCGGTCTGCCGGTGGCGGCATTCACGATCTGGATGCGCAGCAGGCGGGACTGGTGCTCGAAGTGGATCAGGAGATAGGGGATGTCCCCATCGGTCATGGTGTAGGTCGCGCCGGCAGGCTCGTTGTAATAGCTGCCGCCATCCAGTGTGGCCAGCCAGGGGAAGCCATAGACTGTTGGGATCAACACCTGGATGCCCTGGTAGTCGCCCACAAATCCGGCGAACGGGACCCGGTAGACCTGGCCGCCGCCCTGTGGAGTGAAGACGATGTAGCCGCCATATTGGCCGTAGGTCGGGCCAGTGGCCGGATAGATGGTGGCATTGACGGTCGCAGAACCGCCCGCCGGGACGGTCACGCTCGTGGCGCCGAACTCAACCCAGGCATCGGACAGGTAGAAAGAAGCTGTGATCACGCCGCCTGTGGAAATGGCATTGACGGACGACAGATCATAGGTCACACTTGCGGGACCCGTGTTGGTGAGCGTCAGCGTTTGGGTGAACGGCCCGGCTTCGCCTTCACCGGCAGCGATCACACCGGGGGTGACGAAAGTGGTCGCCAGGATGGCATCGTCGATGTCGAGCATGCCCGCTCCCTGGCGATGGACATTATCCAGGAAGCCAAGGCCGGGGTTGCCCCACCAGTCTCTCGGATCGGCGCTGTTCTGCAGGATGGCGCGGACGTCCTCGGCATCCACACCCGGGTGTGCTTGCAGGTAGAGCGCAACCGCGCCGGCCACGTGCGGCGAGGACATGGATGTGCCGCCCATGGTCGCATAGCCGCCCTTCTCCAGTGGGTAGGTGGAGTAGATGTTGCCACCGGGCGCGCCGATATCGGGCTTGACCGCCAGGTCGGGCGACAGTCCATAGGAGCTGAAGGACGAGATCAGACCGCCGTTCGGGCTGGCAGCGGAGACCATCTGGTCAGTCCATGTCATGGTTACAGGAGCAACCTGGGCACGGATGAACAGACCATCCGCCAGGGAAATACCAACAACCGGGGTCACGCCATCTATCGGGGCACCGAGTGTCCCATTGAAGACGCCGGGTGAACTATTGTGGATAACGACGGCTATCGCGCCAGCGTTGATGGCGTTAATCGCTTTGATTGCGAACGAACAGGTGCCGCGCGCGGCTAGCGCTACCTTGCCAGTCAGGTCGACTGCAAGCGGGGTGCATGCCAGTCCAACATACTCGATCTCAGCTGAACCGGATGTCGGCACCGGGCCGGAGTACGTCATGGTCACGTAGCCAATCGGGGTCTCATTAACCTCAAAGTAGGGCAGGTAAACGTGCGTGTTATCAAACGCAGCCACGCCGATGACATTCGCTCCGAGGCCGGGCGCGCCGGCCGAATACAGGCCATTGGCGCCGTTGTTACCGATGGAGGCCACCACGACCATACCCCTATCGACCAGGCGGGAAGCAGCCTGTGCGGTGGGGTATTGCGGCCATTGATAGCCAGAGCCGATGCTCATATTGAGCACATCCATATGGTCTCTGTGGGCCATTTCCATTGCGGCGATCATAATGTCAGCGGTGGTTGAACCTTCGCAACCGAAAACGCGATACGCGCCAAAGGTCACGCCCGGGGCAACGCCGGTAACCGAGCCACTGGCGCCAATGATACCGGAAACGTGGGTACCGTGTCCCTGGCAGTCATCCGGATCGTTATCCGGAACCGGGACGGGGTTATAGGACGGCGAAGAAGGATCGGCGTTGAAAGCATCGCCGACAAGATCATAACCGAAGGCCACCCGACAGCCCGGGCCGAAACAGCCGCCCAGGTCGGGGTGGTCGTAGTCGATGCCGGTGTCCATCACCGCGACCCGGATGCCTGCCCCTGTGTAGCCAAGTTCGCTTTGGGCGACATCTGCGCCGGTCATGGACAGGGCAGTAAATAACTCAGGGTCGGCAACCTCAGTCTCGGGCATCTGGATGATCTCGACCGGGTATACCCCGGTGACGCCGGAGATCGTGTGCAGTTTGTTCACTTCACTGGGCGCGGCGTAGATGGACATGCCGTTCCAGAGCACATCGAATGAATACCGTTCAGTGTAAACCAGACCTGCCCTACCGGCATTCGTGCGGAATGCTCTCTTATCCGCTTGAACTGCAGAGGCACTGCCACCAGCTGCTATCGGTAGGCTGGCGAACTCGACGAACCACAACTGAGGCGTTTCGTCCACCATTTCACCGGTCTCTGCGGAAGGCGGGGGATATAACGGTTCGATTGGGCCGTTCTCGTCTGCAAATGCAGAACCAGCATTACCAATGAGTAGAACGGCGATCAGCAGTATGGATAATAATACTTTCTTGTGCATTTTTCCTCCTCTAGGAAAATGAGTATCGTCTTGTTGCTTCATGTTGGGAAAGTCACATTATGTTACCCTGGCGCACCTCCTTCTGATAAAGCTTAATAAAGAAAAAACCGCCAAAAACAAAAGCGCTTGGTTTTCGGCAGTCTGGCAGTCTGGCTCTCAGACCCATGACTTTGCGCCCCCGTCTCACGGCGGGTTAGCCTTTATCGGACCCAGAGGAATAGAACCTAACAAAAATGTAAGGTCAGGTAGGAATAGTATACAAAAAATAACGGCCAAGTTCAAGTGTTTTGAGATTAAATATTTTCGCAAAGGTACCAACGCTAAGTTCGCCACGTTGGTCCAGCCGAGGGAGTGGATCAAAGAAGGAGAGCCCGGAGATGCCGATGCGGGATTTACGCTTGACTTGGGGTGAGTAGGTATGTATAATCACGCCAACAAATCTCCGGGAGGAGTAAGCGAACGGCAGGCTGATAGAGAAGGAGTGGCCATAGGCTGGAAGCCCCCGCAGGAAACCGCCGCTGAAGTCGCCCGGATGCACTGCCGAAGAAATCGCCAGAGAGTAGACCGGCACGGGAGGCCCCGTTACAGGCCAGCCTGATGATGGTCAGGCACAGAGTGCATCCATTTGGATGAAGTGAGGTGGTACCGCGGAAGGAAACCCTTTCGTCCTCAGCGGACGGAAGGTGTTTTTGTTTTTTTAGAGGTGCTATGAGGATTTTAGCGATTGTCAACAGCGAATACGGTTCCCGCCATGTGACGAATATCCGCGCCCACATGCCGGCCGAGTGGATCCTGGAGGTCTGGGAAGCCCAACTGACCTACCCGCCGGTGATCGATTACCCGGAGGACTACCTGCCCGGATCGCTCCCGCCGGCGGACCTGGTCCTGTCTTTTGCCGAGCACAAGGGCGTGGCGGAGCTGCTCCCGGACATCGCCCAGATGACCGCGGCGAAGGCCGTCATTGCGGCTGTCGACAACGAGGCCTGCCTGCCGCGCGGCCTGGCCCGTCAACTGCATGGCTGGCTGGAACGGATGGGTGTCGCCTGTGTGACGCCCAAACCGCTCTGTTCGCTAAGCGAGACCCATTACTGGTTGAGCCGGCGTGAAAAGGTCGCATACGATGATCCGCTGATCGCTGAGTTCGCCCGACATTTCGGGATGCCGAAATTCAAGATTGAAGTTGACCCGCAGACTCGCCTGATCGTGTCGGTCGGGGTCGAACGGGATGCGGTTTGCGGTTGCGCCCGGTTTACTTCTGAGAGACTGGTCGGCATTTCCGCCGATGATGCCGAGCAGGAAGCCGGCATGCTCCACCACCACTACCCCTGCTGGGCAACGATGGGCATCGATACGGATTATGGCGATACATTGATGCATGTTTCCGGGAATATCATGCGCGATGTCGTCTCCGAACAGGTCAAACCCTACAAGCGCATCCAGTACATCGCTCCGGGCACCCGCAGCGAGGCAGGTCCAAGTGACAATGACGAATCAAACAGCGAAAACTGAGCAGATCAAGGGATTATCCAGATCCAGGAGGTAGCTATGACCGCGGTCCAACTCCCCAAGGCCTACGACTTCAAATCCACCGAGCCACGGATCTACAAGATGTGGGAGCAGGGCGGGTATTTCCAGCCTTGCAACGACCCGAACGATCCGGGTTTCGACCCGGCAAAGAAGCCATTCGTTGTCTCCATCCCGCCGCCCAACGTGACCGGTGAACTGCATCTTGGTCACCCGTTGTTTGTCTCGCTGGAGGACCTGATGATCCGTTACCACCGCATGAAGGGCTACTCTGCCCTGTGGGTCCCCGGAACCGACCATGCCGGGATCGCCACCCAGCTGCAAGTGGAACGGATGCTGACCAAGGAAGGCACCAGCCGGGAGGCCATCGGCAGGGAAGAATTCCTGCAGCGCACCTGGGACTGGAAGGAAAAATACGGCGGCATGATCACCAACCAGATCCGTCGCATGGGTGCATCCGCCGACTGGCAGCGTGAACGCTTCACGCTGGATGACGGCCTGAGCCGGGCGGTACGGGAGGCATTCGTGCGCCTGTATGAAAAGGGACTCATCTACCGCGGCCCGCGCCTGATCAACTGGTCTCCCGGCCTGAAAACGGCCGTCAGCGACCTGGAGGTGGAATACAGCGAGGAGAACGCCACGCTGTATTATTTCAAGTACAAGCTTAAGGGTTCCGAAGAATTCATCCCGGTCGCAACCATCCGCCCGGAGACCATCCTGGGCGATACGGCGGTGGCTGTGCACCCGAAAGACAAACGCTACAAGAAATTCATCGGCAAGACGGTTATTGTGCCCATGCTCGGGCGTGAGGTCCCGGTCATCGCTGACGAATACGTCTCGCCTGAATTTGGCACCGGCGCGCTCAAAGTGACCCCCGGCCACGACCCCAATGACTACGAGATTGCCCAGCGCCACAACCTGCCCATCCTGTCGATGCTGGACCGGGAGGCAAAGGTGACCGAGGTCGGCGGACCGTATGCAGGTCTCGACCGGTATGACTGCCGCGAAAAACTCTGGGCCGACATGAAGGCTGCGGGTCTGGTCATCAAAGAGGAACCCTACCTGACCACCATCCCGCGCTCGCAGCGCGGTGGCGAGATCATCGAGCCGATGATCTCCACCCAGTGGTTCGTCAAGATCCAACCGCTGGCAGACGCTGCCATGGAAGCCGTCCGGGAAGGTCACATCCAGATTGTCCCGGAACGATTCGAGAAAGTCTATTTCAACTGGCTGGAAAACATCAAGGACTGGTGTATCTCGCGCCAGCTCTGGTGGGGACACCGCATCCCGGTCTGGTACTGCGCCGATTGCAGTGGGGAGACCTGCGCCAGGATCGACCCGCTGCTGTGCGCCCACTGTGGCGGGAAGGACATCCAGCAGGACGCGGATGTCCTCGATACCTGGTTCTCCTCCGGTTTGTGGCCTTTCTCCACCTTGGGCTGGCCCGACGAAACCCCCGACATGAAGTACTTCTACCCGACCACTGTCATGGAGACCGGTTACGACATCCTGTTCTTTTGGGTGGCGCGGATGATCATGCTGGGGCTGGAATTCACCGGTCAGGTTCCGTTCCACACCGTATACCTGCATGGCCTGGTGCGCGATGAGCACGGGCGCAAGATGAGCAAGTCTTATGGCAACGTGATCGACCCGCTGGGTGTCATAGACGAGTACGGTACCGACGCCCTGCGTTTTACGCTGCTGGTGGGTTCCACGCCTGGCCAGGACATGAACGTCAGCACCAAGAAGGTGGAGGCCAACAGGAATTTTGCGAACAAGCTATGGAATGCCGGACGGCTGGTGATTGCCTCCATCCAGAAGACAGCGACCGGGCCAAAGGCCGAGCCCGAGTGGACGCTGGCGGATGCCTACATTTGGGGCAGGATGAAACAATTGACCCGCGATGTGGAGCGGCTGTTCCAATCCTACCAGTACGGTGAGGCCGGACGACAGATCTACGATTTCTTCTGGAGCGAATACGCCGACTGGTATCTGGAGGTGGCCAAGTTGCAGATAGCATCAGCCCCCAACAGCGACCGGGCATACCACACCGCGGGCTTGATGGCGCGCCTCTTCGACTACATCCTGCGCATGCTGCACCCCTTCACGCCCTTCGTGACCGAGGAACTGTGGGGGCATCTCCGCCGTGCCTGCCAGGCCCATTGGCCTAAGTTCACCCCGGAAGATGGTCCCTGGAACGAGGCGCTCATCGTTGCCCGCTGGCCGGAGCCGCTGGAAGACGAAGGCTGGGAGGCTGAGAACATCTCCACCTTCGAACAGTTGCAGAATATCGTGCGTGCGATCCGCAACCTGCGCGCCGAGCAGAAGGTCAAGCCCGACAGGCGCATCCCGGCGACTTTCGTCCTTGCCAACGAGGCGAACCACATGCTCTATCATTTCCTCGAGGATGATAAAAAGATTGTCGCTTCGCTGGCCGGCCTGGACGAGAGACGGGTTACAGTCGTCGAGACGCTGACGGACAAGCCCGAAGGCCTTGTGACCTTGGTGGTCGGGGCGGTGGAAATCCATCTGCCGCTGGCGGGGTTAATGGATTTAGATGAGGAACGTTCCCGGATGGAGAGGGAACTGGTGGACATCGAAGCCCAGATCATCCGCCTGCAAAAATTACTCGGCGGCGATTTTACCAGCCGGGCTCCAGCCCAGGTCGTTCAGAAGGAACGGGAAAAACTGGGGACCTATCAGGAAACGGCCGAGAAACTGCGCTCCCAACTTCAAGGCTGATGTAGAATAAACCCGTATATATCTGCCGCCGACAGACAGCAGGAGAAAAATGATGACAGCAGAAAAGAAACTCACCGAACTCAAGCTGCGCCTGGCCGAAGTCAGTGACCTGAACAATGCCCAGGCAGTCCTTGGCTGGGATCAATCCACCTTTATGCCGTCGGGAGGGGCAGCCGCGCGCGGCCGCCAGATGGCTACACTGGCAAAGCTCTCCCAGGAGAAGTTCATCGACCCGGAGATTGGCCGATTGCTGGATGACCTGCGCCCGTTTGAAGAGAGTTTGCCGTTCGATTCGGACGAGGCCAGCCTGATCCGGGTCACCCGCCGGGCTTACGTCCGGGCGACGAAGGTCCCGCCAGAGTTCGTTGCCAGGATGTCTGCCCATTCCGCTGAGTCGTACCAGGCCTGGACCGAGGCCCGTCCGGCGAACGATTTCGCCAAGGTAAGCGCGTATCTCGAAAAGACCCTCGACTTGAGCCGCGAGATGGCGGATTACTTCCCCGGTTACGAGCACATCGCCGACCCGTTGATCGACTTTGCCGACTATGGCATGCGGGCATCCACGGTGCGTTCTGTGTTCGCAGAATTACGCGAGCAGCTTGTGCCCATCGCGCAGGCGATTACCTCCCAACCCCCGGCGGAGGATGCCTTCCTCAAGCAGGCTTTTGCCGAAGACGGGCAGATCGCCTTCAGCAGCGAAGTCATCAAGCGCCTCGGTTTCGATTACAACCGCGGACGCCAGGATAAATCGCCGCACCCCTTCACCACCAGTTTCTCGATGAACGATGTCCGCATCACCACCCGGGTGCAGGAAAATGACCTGGGGGATTGCCTGTTCAGCATGATCCACGAGGCGGGACACGGCATGTACGAACAGGGCGTGAATCCGGCCTACGAAGGTACCCCACTCGCCAACGGGACCTCAGCCGGGGTCCACGAGAGCCAATCCCGGTTGTGGGAAAACGTGGTCGGGCGCAGCCGCGGCTTTTGGGAGTTCTTCTATCCTGAACTACAGAAGACATTCCCCCACCTGATGGCTGTTCCGCTGGATGCGTTCTACCGTGCCATCAACAAAGTCCAGCGCTCACTGATCCGCACGGACGCCGACGAGGTGACATACAATCTGCATGTCATGCTGCGATTCGATTTTGAACTCCAACTGCTGGAAGGCAAACTGGCGATCAAGGACCTGCCCGCTGCCTGGCATGCACGCTTCGAAACCGATTTTGGCATCCGCGCCCCTGATGACCGCGACGGCTGCCTGCAGGACGTGCATTGGTTCGCGGGGATCATCGGTGGCATGTTCCAGGGATATACGCTCGGCAATATCCTCGGGGCGCAGTTCTACGCCGAAGCGCTCAAGGTACACCCGGGCATCCCCGAGGAGATGAAACAGGGTAAATTCGACAACCTGCATACCTGGCTCAAGGAGAACATCTATTTCCCGGGGAGCAAGTACACCGCGCCGGAACTGGTCGAGCGGATTACCGGTGGAGGCATCCAGATCGCCCCGTACATCCACTACCTTCGCACCAAGTACAGCGAAATCTATTCATTGTGAAATGGTATCGACATGTCGATGCGTCTGATCATGAAGGGCAGACGCATTTTTTATCCTCCTGAGGAGATGAGATGAACAAGTTCTCGGGTGCCTTGCATGGCAAGACCGTCCTGATTACCGGCGGCTCGAGCGGGATCGGCCTGGCTCTGGCGGACCTGGCCAGCCGGGCCGGGGCCCACGTCTGGCTGCTGGCGCGGGATCGGGAGAAGCTGGAGAAAGCGTATGCCGGCCTGGCGACAGATGGAGGCCAAAACCATGGCATCCTCAGCGCCGATGTTGCCGATTGGGGTCAGGTTTCGGCAGCCATCGAGCAGGTTCAACTCCAGGCGGGTACCCCGGACATCGTGATCAATTCTGCCGGCGAGACCTTCCCAGGGTATGTCCAGGATATCGGCCAGGATATCTTCCACCGGTTGATGGACAGTAACTATTTCGGTACGGTCCATGTGATCAAAGCTGTCCTGCCGGGGATGCTGGAGCGTGGCTCCGGGCATATCGTCAATATCTCCTCGGCGGCGGGTTTCCTGGGCGTATTTGGGTATTCAGCTTACGGGGCGGCGAAATACGCGGTGCGCGGACTGTCCGATGTCCTGCGGG
>Ga0180007_10005137_pt1 | contig 13459 bp, 9 predicted proteins | sample MM_PC_MetaG_FD_121122 | JGI IMG/M metagenome (GOLD analysis project Ga0180007, IMG submission 121122) | Groundwater microbial communities from the Aspo Hard Rock Laboratory (HRL) deep subsurface site, Sweden - MM_PC_MetaG | ecosystem: Environmental > Aquatic > Deep subsurface > Groundwater... | reverse complement strand
AATCTCCTCTTCTGGCCATTGCCTGTGAATCAAATGAATTTGCATATTGATCCATTATCCTTCTTGCTAATGCTCTTGCTAGTGGTTGCTGAGCTTCTGATCCAGGTTCTGTTTCTGGTCCTGGAACTTCTTGTTCTGGCCTTCCTGTTCTTGCGTATGCATTTTGTGATTCAGGGGATTGGGGTCTTGCCGGTCTTGGGGTTCCTGTTTCCGGCTGTGGGGTTCTGGTTTCGGGTTGTATTCTTTCCATCGGTTCTCCAGATAGTAATGCAAGTGCACCATTCATATCAACCGGTTGTTGACCATAAATATGATACAATATCATTTCTTCTTCCAGTGAAAGCGATCTTCCAAGTCTAAGTTCAACACTAATAAGTACATTTTGTTCTGCTTCTATTTGTTCTGGTGTCTGATTTGCCCTTCTTTCGTTTCTCATTCTCACTGCTTCTTCTGCCTGCGCAACATGTGTGCCATGGGTCATTTCAGTTACTGATTCTCCAAAAACTACTGCCATTCCAAGTCTTGCGGTGCGTGCGCCAAAACTTCTGCCATACATTAGGTGGGGATTTTCGAACATGACTCTGCTGGCACCCATTTGCATGAATGGTTGCAACATGTTGAAGAGTGTCATACTATAATCAAATACGCCTGCTTCTGGATTGCGACCGTGTTGTGCAAGTTCAAGTCCTCCTGTAACAACACCTCCTGCCATCATGCCCATTCCGGTATATCTTGTGAGTGCACTTAACGTGCGGAGGCCTTGTGTGAGTGCCACTTCCTCTGCCGAGAATTGCATGAGGACTCCTGATAGTCCTCCAACTACAAATCCAACTCCTGCCATTGCTATGCCACTTATTGCAAGTGTCTGCTCCAGTGTTGTCATTTGCTCGTATCCGCCTGACATTCTTGATTGTTCTTCCAATCCTCTTATGGCCTCTTCAAGAAAAAGTGCGCCTGCAGGCATTCCAAGTCCAGTAGCACAAAGAATACTTCCTAGTGCCAGCATGCCAGCTGCCCTTACCTGTCCAACTACAAGTTCATCTTCTCTTCCATGTTCTATATCAAGTTCTACGCCGTGAGCGGCCAATGTAAATTGACGTCCTAGTCCTGTACTTCTTTCTTCAAGTTCAGCTCTTCTTTCATCTGTTTCAATTGGAATTTCTGTTCTTCCTTCAGCTTCCCTGATAATCGTATCCACTATGTTTTGTGCGTTTTGTACAAGTCCACTAACCTCTCGTATTGCACTATCCCTTTCATCTCGGCTTCCGGTTCCAGTGAGCAAGGAACCTATTTGACTGTATTCTGCTCTTGCAAATGATACTGCACCTGCTGCATCTTGTAATAGCCTATGCTCTCCCCTTGTCAAAACCAATCTTCCCCAACGTTGTGATTCGGGTATTGTTCTATCATATCCTGGTGATCTTCTATATCCAAGTCCTGCAAAAGTAGCATTCAAATCAAGTTGTGTAAGTTCTTCTACTTCGTTTCTGGGGTATAATCCTACACTAGCTCCCTGCGCTCTGCTTTGCAATGCTGTGAGGGATCTTCTTGTTGCACGTTCCCACAAATCCGGAATGCGTGCTGCTGCTGGAGTGAATCGTATATTTACCTCTTCATACGCACCACTTATACGTCTCCTAACCCGTAATGGGCCCCCATCAGCTCCTTCTATTCTTGCAAGATGTACGTATCTGCCTTCTGCAATCGCTCTTGGTATCTCACCTGGACTGCGGCTTGCAGTAACTGCAAGTGAAAGAAAATCTCCTGCATTGCTTCTGAGATTATTTACTGTGTGTGGTCTTGCTCCACTGCGGTGTTGCTCATCTGCCTGGTCTAACAATTCAACTGCGCGTTCGCCTGCACTTATAGAAAGATTCCATCCAACTGCATGATCCTGATATTGCAATACTCCTAGTCCATGTTCCGCTTCGGCTACAAGTCCCATTTCTGTTCCTTCTGTCATTTCTCCATTTCGTCTAAGGACAGCAGCTGCGCTTCGCAAAGTATCTGGGTGTTCTGAAAGATATCCCATAATTCTTTGATCTCTTTCTGCGGGTGTCAGGGTTTCATCTTCCGCATATCTTCGAAGTGCTCTTAGATCTCTACTAAGTGTGCTGGGCCTTGGAACCATACGATTTCTTGAAGTGCCTCTTGATTCTCCAAGTTCTTCAAGTGCGCTTACAAGGTCCAATGCTGTGTCGCTATTTGGGATGTCCTCAGTAGTATCTACTGCATCACGGGCTGCTCGCAGATCTCTTGCCCGTCCACGTGCAAGTCCTGCCTCCATTCTTGCATCTGCCTCAAGACCTGGCAATACGCCGGTAGTTTCAAGTAGTTGTGCGTTTGCTTCCTGTGCTTCTGCTCTATTATTGTCTGCTGGTCTTCCTGATGCACGTGCTTCTTCAGCAACATCTCCACTTGCCTGAGCTCTTCGCTGCGCAAGATAACCTGCATAACCGGATGCACTTGCGCTCGCTTCTTCATCAATACTATCCTCTACCCTTGCCTGATTCTCCAGTCTTTGTTGACGTGCGCCAACTGTTGCTTCGCGATTTACTTTTCTAAGTACTTCTCCAGCACCATCAAGATTGCCATCTGCTATTGCTTGTCTTCCTGCGCGTAAACTTGCAAGCATATCAAAAGTTCTGAAGTAAGCCATTCCATGTTCTGATTCTTCATCGGTTGCGCCCGGAACTAAACCAGTATGTAACATTGCAACATATGCCTGCTGCCTATAATTTTGCATGTATGACCTCGCACTATTCATTCCACGTACTGCGCCGTCTAATCGTTCTGCGCGTGCAAGCCTTCTGGCTTCATCAATTTGCCTTTGTACTTGGCGTCCATTATATGCTGCTTCTACCTGTGGTGCAACATAATCATTTTCGTCCTCGGGCATCTCGCTCGCTCTTCTTGGGATTTCGATTCCCTGAAATTCGGTTACATTTGCCTGGTTCTGACCTTCTACGCTTTCTGCATCAGCAAGAACTCTTCTTACTGCCCGTTGCACTCCAAGTTGTTGTTGCAGTCTTCCATTTCCCATTCGGTAATCATTGTTTGCGGCTCTTCTTTGAGATTCAAAATATGCGCGATCTCCTTCACCTATTGGGGTGTCAAGATCACGTTCGCTAAGTTCTCTTCCTGCTTGCAAATACAATTCCGCAGCTCGATCAAAAGAATCCCGTGCATCTTCAATTCTTCGCATTCCTCTTCCTGCTCTACTACGAACAGAAACCACGCTTCTATGTACTCCAAGTGTACTATCACGCAAGCCTTCTGCTTGCATCATGAGCATCGATCCACGTGCTTCAAGATCACCTGCTTGCTGAAGTATTATTGCCCTTTCAGTTTGATCTTCTGTGCTTCTTGCTTGGTCTCTGAGTTCAGTTGCCCTAAGCATGAATTCTGTTCCCTGTGCAAAGAATCTGCGCGCACTTTCAAGTCTTGCCTGTGTAAGTTCAAGATTTACTGCCCTAACCTGCCCATCAAGCCTTGCAACTTCTTGCGAATCTCCATCTGTTCTTGCACGTCTACGTTGCGCTTCAGCACGCGCCCGCACACCATCATATCCACTCTCCATTCTGCTGGTTGGAGTTATGCTTGCCGATCTATTGAATTGGGTTTGCATAAATCTTGTTCTAAGACTTGTTAATGACAATTCCAAATTCTGGAGTACTGTCTGTGTCTGTTCTGGAGTTTCTGCACCTAAAATTTCTGGCAACAATCTGCGTTGTCCGTTTGGACCTGCAAGTCCTGCCTGCAATTCAGCAAGTGATGGTATTCCTTGGCCTGGATTTGTGGTTCTGTGTTCCGTGTCTCCAGTTTCAGGTTCCTGATTACCTGATGCTGATGGTGGGGTGCCTGTTTCCAGTGCGAGTATATCACGAACAACTGGATCATCAGCTGCTCCTTCACTACTTGCCACGGCCGCATCTGCATAAAGTCTTACGAGCGGTCCGAGTGCCATTACACTTCCCATGTCGCGCTCCCAATGAGCTTCAATATACAAATCAGAGTATGCAGTGTATGTTTCTCTGAGTTGATCATCAGTAATTCTTCTTTGCATCAAAGCGCGATCAAGATATGCGCGTGCAAGACTGTTTGAAAGATCTGCTCTTGGCTGTTCCGGTCTTTCGCGTTCTTCCTCTTGAGGTTCCGCGGCTTGTTCTCCTCCAACTATTACTGTTGGATCGCGCAACACTGGACCTTCCGCATTTTCCGCTTCTGCTGTGCCTGGCAGTGTTGATACCCTACCCATACTTACCATGCCGGTAGGTGCTTCCATTACTCTTTCTGCAAGTCGTAATATTCCTGTTCTGTCTTCTGCACTTCTGCTAAGTGCATATGCCCGTGCAAGGGCTATCAATGCCCTTCCTCGTCTGACATTGCCTTCATTAAGTTCGTGCATTGCACGGCCATACAAATCAATTACTGTATTTCTAACTTGTCTGCTAGTTCCCCTTATCGCATCTCCAAGATTTACGAAATCTGCCGTGCTTTCATATTCCACTCTTCTTTCTTCAGGGTCTCTGCTTGTTGCAAATGCTTCGCGTATCTGACCTTCATCGCCAAATATTAATGCAAGTTGTGCGTTTGCTCCTCTCATACGATCATAGCTTATTTCATTTCCCTCGCCAATATCTGCCAATAGACTGTCAAGCGATTGAAGTGCATCATTGTAAACTCTGCGAAGTGCTCTGTCAGTTCCTGCACGTTGTCTTAATCTAAGAAGTTGCTGTCTTCTTTGTAGTAATAATATATACTCATTTCCTTGCTGTGCGAGTGTTTCGATATCCTGTGCTTGATTTGGTGTTATTGTTGGTTCTTGGTTATCTGTTCCATGTTCTGGGGGTTCTGTTCTGGATGCTGGTTGTGGGGTATCGGTTGCGGGTTGTTGGTGTTCGGTTCCCGGTTGTCCATTGCCAGTTGCAACAAGGCGTGATGACATGGCTTCAATGCTACCACGCACGTTCGTATTTGCATGTGCATATTGTCTTCCAAGTTCTGCTTGCATTGTTGCAAGTACTGCCGGTAAATTTGAATTAAGTAATGTCAGTCCACGCCTCATTATTCTTAATGTCCCTTCTCTTACTTCAGCATTCCCTGCACCAGAAAGCGTTCGTTCCTGCAATCTTATTTCATCAGCAATACGCAATGCTGCGGTGGCTCTAACAAGATCAGCTATTGATATTTCATGATCCAGCCCTTCTACAATATCTGCAAGTTGTTGCTGTGCTTGTTCATCCCGAATCCGTCCTGGGCCAGTGGTTCGTTGTGCAAGTTGTTCTGAATAATAATCTGAAAGGTATGAAAGAACTTCTGATGATTGAAGTCTTCCTTCTACAAGTCCCTGGCTTTGTTCAAGAAGGTGCACTCTAAGTTCTCTGCCTTGTTCTCCGTGTGCTTCATTATACTGTGTTGCTATGAAAAGTTGGAGTTGCGCTTGTTCCAAATTGCCGTCAAGAAGAGCCTGCATTCCGCGGCCACACACTGCTTCAAGTCCTGCAACCTGTGCACCGGTTCTTCCATTCAATAATCGTAATCTCAAATAATCAAGATAATCTATTTGCATGTCAATTTGTCTTAACTCTTCATCAAGTGTTCTGCCTTCTGTTTCTACATGCGGGTCATCAGATAATAGCCGTTCTCTAAATCTTTCCAATCTACCTCTGAATTCTTCCAATGCTCTTCTAAGTCCTGGGTCAGTTACTCCATCACTCATTTCAAGATAGCGGTCTTCATATTGCTGCAATTGTGCTGCTGCCAATGCCCTTGCATTTGATTCTGCTCCTTCTAACTCATGTTCTATTGCATCAAGTCCTTGGGTTACTCTCTCTTCTGTTTCTGCATTGAACTCAATGCCTTGTGTTGCAGCGCTGCCTCCGTCTATTATAAGTTGTCCGAGCGTTCGACCCATTTCACCATACAACTCGCCCTGAAATAACTGTGCATTGTTTGCATACATTTGTGCTGCACGTAAAACTAGGTTTGCTCTTGATCTATGCAATGTCGTTTCGGCATCGGTTTGTCCTTCAAATATTACATCCCTGAACGATGCGAGTAGTCCATCTCTTATTTCATTGATCTGTCCTGTGTTTTGTGATCCTGAATCCAAAAGTCTTGCATCAAGTTCTCTTATTCTTGCAAGGCCTTCTATTCCAATAACAACTAGTTCTGCAAGTCTTCCTGCTGTTTGCATGTCTCCGCTTTCTCTTGCTTGTACCGCTCTTTGAACAAGTTCTTCAATCAGTTCAATCTCATCTTCATACCTATCTCTTTGTTCAGCAGGAATTATTCTTTCAAGTTCTCGTTCTAATACTTCGTGGTCAATAGTATCTGGTCCAAGTAACATTTCCTGAAGTTCTCTTGCATATCCGAGTGCTTCTGCAACTGCCTCATCGGCTTGTCTTTCAGCTTGTTCAAGTGCAGATCCTGATTCTTGCTGTGGGGTGATTCTCCTTGGTATTGTGCCAGAATATCCCAACAATTCGCTTAGTTGTCGTTCTGCATCGGCTTGATTCTCAGGAGTAGGGGTGCGTTGCTGATCAGGTTGTTCTGGTCTTTGGTGTACCATAAGCTAGTCGATGCCTCCAGTATATGGTATCCGGTTTCGTGTTTCCAGTTTTAGGGTTTCTGTTTTGGGTTTCCAGTTTCCGACAAAACGATGTGTTTGTTTTGTGGACCACAAATCTGTATGTTGGTTTATCGGTCGTGTTTTGTTGGTCATACCGTCACCTTATGTAAGTATAACAGATATCAACAAAACTTTCAAGTCGTTTTGCCCGTGTTTCAAAATCTTCCTTATCTGATTTGACTACTTCCCGTTTCCATCTCATCAGTTCATCATGGATTTTTTTATATCTCATAAATTTTTGTGTGTGTTCTTCTGGTTTTTGTTTTTCCACATTCCATGTTGCAAGTGTATTTTCAAGAATCATAATCGTTTTATCGACCTTGTCCAGAGTTTCTTTTTCAACATCATCTATGTTGTTTTTGGTCAAACTCATTTTTGTTCCTGGCATCTTGCGGGATGTTGGTTGCGTAGAATTAGCTTTTGATTTGACTGTTCCTTTTGTCTTCTCTTTTTTCGTTTTTATATTTTTTGCACTATCCATACTTCGCATTGAGGTATTTTTTTTGCCTTTCTTAGATCTTTTCGGCATGAGAAAACTCTTCTTGGGATATTTATAAATTTATGTATTTTTAAACATACTATGACATCATTTTCTATATATCTGCAGTATCTTGAAACCCTCTTTAGAAAAAGAAAATTTTATTTTTGTTTTCTGCGATTATTTATTAGTCTTTTGTATATCCCAACAGTTTTTTTGACGCTGTTCTCCAACGTGTACCTTTTTGCTACCTGCACTGCATTTTTCCCAAGCCGCTCGCAGAGTTTTTTGTTTTTCAGCAACCTGTCCATAGCATCTGCAAGTCCAAGTTCATCGCCTGGCTCGATAAGAATTCCATTTTTGTTATCATTTATCAGTTCCTTTGCTCCGAATTTTCTTGCACCTATCAATGGCAGGCCCATGTGCATCGCTTCAACAAAAGTAAGTCCAAATGTTTCTGTGTCTGATGCAGATACAAATATGTCTGCACATGCATATGCTGTTCCAATATCTTTTTTGTCTATAAATCCTGTAAATACACAATTAATTTCAAGTTCTGCTGCTATTTTTTTAAGTCTTTCAAGGTAAGGACCACCACCAACTATAAGGAGCAGTCTGTCGGTTTTGTCAATTCTTTTGAATGCGTGCAATAACATATCTAATTTTTTTTCAAAGCTTATTCTTCCAAGATATATTATTGTTTTTTTGTTTTTTGGAATATTATATTTTTTCATGAATCTTGCTTTTTGGGTTTCATTTGTTTTTATTTTTCCAAGATCCACACCATTCGGCAGATACTCGACATTTTTTAGTCCATATGATTCAAGTTCTTCTACTAGTTCATTTGTTGGTGCAGTTACAATATCTGCTCGTTTGAAAACATGTTTTATGAGTTTTTTCACTGTCATAACGCCCATCCCGCTCACAAACCCGGGGATCTTCCCATTGAGCAGATGCGGGAGATAATCTGGAAAATGGGTGTGGTACGTTACGATTATTGGCAGTTTTTTTCTTTTTGATGATATCACCCCTTGCAGGCCAAGAACAACTGGAGCGTGTACATGTACTATGTCTGGGTTTTCCTTTGCCAGCATATTGCTTATCCTTTTGTAATTAAGGGAAGCTATGCGGTATCCATGATAAAACGGAAAAGGAGCGGAAGGTATCCACTGTATTGTGAAATTTTCAGAAACCTTCTCTGTTCTTTGCGGGCCTTCGCCTGGTGCAAAAAGTACGATTTCATTTTTCCTACTCAACAATCTAAGTGAATCAGACAGATAGCAGACAACCCCATTCATCTGCGGAGTATACGTGTCAGTAAAAACTGCTATCTTCATCATCCATCACCCTTCAAATCAATCTTAATTTTACTCTCCGTGTAAAATGTCATATTCTTCTATCCAGTTTAACAAATCTCCCACGTCTGTGCTGTTATTGGTTACGTTGTTTGTCTGGTTTCCTCCGGTTGTATCTACGGGTACAACTGGTGTGGATATCTGGTTGCAGAAATCAACCTTTGTCATGTTTTGTATGCTTTCACAGTATGTGTTGTTTTTGTATGCACCTGCAAGTTCTGTATAACAATCATCTTTGAAAGATTGGTCGTTTATTGCAGTGCATATTTCCTCATCCTTTGTCAATGGTACAATTGATACTAGGCACCTATCTCTCATACTGCCAGCATATTCGCATAAATCAGTTCTATGGGTATTGAGCGCAATTTTTTGTATGCAAATATCCAGCTCATTACCGCTCTTTGTTGTATAACACGCAGCCATTTTCTGGTGTTGTTCTCTTTCAGCATAAAAACTATCAACAGCATCATTGGTCATATTCTCAGGGGCAATTATGGTATATGTTCCGTCAGTTTGAAGCGATATCAGTTCAGATGTTGATGCGTGTACCCTTCCTTCAAATTCATATGTGAGCGTGCTTTGGTAGAGATGTCCAGTATTGTCATCAACGCACATAGTCATTGCAAACAATTTTGGTGAATTTGATCCAATACCAAATCTCGCTGCTTCTGCAAGACTTATATTATTGTAATCTAGTGTATATTCAATCTGTTTGCATGTGCTTCCATCCACTGTTTTTTCTTCAATGGTTGGTTGTAGCAATAAATATCCATGTCCGATCAGGTAATTTACGTTATTTGAGTTTTTTGTTATCTGATCATCGCTGAAAAACTTAACCTGTATGGAATTCAGATAGTTGTTCATTCTCGTGTCTGTTCTAACAGATGAACATTTCTCTTCTGCCGAATATTTGATACAAAATATGGTCTCATTCTCAAGGAAATATATCTTTTTTGTTGAAAGCGGATTTTTTACTTCTACCATACTACCATTACCGTTTTTAACGAGCATATATCTTGTTTCATACCCGTCGGATACCTCTTTGTATGAGTAGGTATAGTTTGCAAAACCCGTTCCAAATTCTACTCCCTTCATAAGTATTGAGTTAACTTCATCCAAATCTGTTGTGTTGTCTGCTACTGGTCTTGTGTAATTGCCCCAAGTAAAATAAATTGCAAGTGCAACAAGGAGAACAGTAACTGCAACTAATATCTTTTGCTGGTAATCCATCTAAACACCGTTGATGTCTATCTAATGGTAATAATTTTAAACATTGTTTTTATTTTTGTTACTATAGTAAATGATTAAATAGTATGGTTAGTATGTATTACTATCATATTATACTGGTGATATTAATGGGATTTTTGGATTTCTTAAAAGGAAGTGGGAAAGATGATAAATCATCTTCGGTGCAGGGCATGCCTGTAGATAAAAAATTCGTAAATCCGTTCAGTGTTTCTCTCTCGTTCTTGCCACTGAGGCTTTCGGCAAATAAAAAAAATTCAGTTAATCTTATCGTTAGGGTGAAAAATGTTTCTCCAGAGAGTCATCTTGTTTCAATCGATGCGCTTTTACCTCGTGAGGCAATGCTTGGTTTTGATGAGGCCTGCATAAACAAGGCTGTCGAGAAGAAAGGCGGCGAACTTTGTTCTGGTGAGAGTACTGATATTCAGGTTACGATCTGGGCAAATAATCAGTCAAAATTAGGTAATCACAAGATTGATGTTACTATATATTCTCATTACCGTGGATATGACAAAGTATTAAGCTATGTGAAGAAAAGCACGAGCTTGAGAGTTGTATAATTTTTTGGTCATTATTTTTTCATTCTTCGAAATTATTTTTCAATTCCTGAATAGAATTAGCAATCGTCATTCCTTTTTCTGTTAATCTTACTGTTCTCTTTTTTCCTTCTAATACGGTTGTGACTACTCCGCGTTGCTCAAGTTTTGCAATAAGCTTAGTAACATATACATATGTGGTTTTCGTAGTCTTTGCTATTTTTGAGAGGTACCAACTACTTTCGTTATCACGTAATGTTGTAATTATATCACATGGTTTCGGTCTTCCAAATAAAGAGAACATAATATTTGTTATATCCACAATAGTGTTTAAATGCAATGTTTTGTTGTTCAATTACCATATCTTCGATCTTTACCGTCGTTATCCGGCGATAGGTTTATAAAATGTCCAGAGGATATACCGTCGTACTTGAACAAATAACGTCATACGATCGGCTTTTTATCTATGCTGGTTGTATTACATGTCAAGTATATATGCTCTCGTTGAGAGGGTAATTTTTGGAGGCTGACAACATGGGTCAAAAAATAGGAAGCGAAAAAATATCTCGTGAAGATGGATATCTATATTATGTCGGAAAGGATGGTTTTGTTTGGGCCGCACCTATGAAACACAATACAAAAGGTAAAAAGAAAAAAGTAGGTAAAGAAAAAGTCCAGAAAGAAAGTGGCTGGATGTATTACGTTGGCAAGGATGGAAGTGTCTACAAGGCAAAACTCAAGAATGCCTAACATTTCCAATTCTTTTTTAAACAAACCGTTACTTATTCTTCTTAATCTCTTTTATTTTTATTTATCTATATATGAGGTGGACAAATGCGAATAGTAATATCAGAACCAGCTAGCGGAAAAAGCTACCAAGTAGAGCTTCCTAAGGATAAAGAGGCTCTTATTGTAGGTAAACGGATGGGCGAAGAGCTTGATGGCAACCTTGTCGGTGCTGCAGGTTATATGCTCGAGCTTACGGGTGGGAGTGATACCAGCGGATTCCCGATGAAGGTTGAAGTGCATGGGTCTTCGAAAAAATCTATCCTTATGACTAAAGGTGTTGGATTCAATACCAAAAGGAAAGGTGAACGGAGACGAAAACACATTCGGGGAAACACTTATTCATCTGAGATAATGCAGGTCAATGTAAAGGTAAAACAGGCCGGACCAACCCCATTGGATCAGTTATTCCCGAAAGTAGAAAAAACGGAGAGTAAATAATGCAGGCTGATATGAATATAGGGATGCTTGGACACGTAGATCATGGCAAAACTACGCTTACAAGTACACTTACCGGAAAATGGACTGATACCCATAGTGAAGAGGTAAAGCGGGGAATTTCCATAAGGTTGGGTTATGCCGATGCATACATCTATCATTGTGAAAAATGTGATCTGTATTCATCTAAAGAAGAATGTGGCAAATGCGGTGGTAAGGTAAAACTTGTAAGAAAAATCTCAATCGTAGATGCACCTGGCCATGAGACTCTTATGACTACGGTAATTTCCGCAACCAGTATTCTTGATGGGGTTATGTTCCTTATTGCAGCAAATGAACCCTGTCCACAACCACAGACGTTAGAGCATCTTCTGGTTCTTAATTCTACTGGTATAAAAAATATTATAGTTGTGCAGACAAAAGTTGATCTTGTAACAAAAGAGAAGGCAATAGAAAACTACCATCAGATCAAGAAGTTCCTCAAAGGAAGTGCTGCTGAAAATGCACCTATCATACCAGTATCTGCAAATAACAACGTTAATATTCACGTGCTTTTGCAAGAAATCATCGATACTATGAAAGCTCCAAAATACGATGAAAAAGCACAGCTTCGTATGTATGTTTCACGTTCATTTGATGTGAATCGACCTGGCACTGACCTTAATGATCTTGTTGGTGGTGTTCTTGGCGGTTCAATCGTGCAAGGTGTATTGTCTGTTGGCGATAAGGTAGAACTTAGGCCTGGCATCGTCAGAAAAGAGGGTGCAAAATATATTCCTGTTTTATTTACTGTCAAAAGCCTTATGGAAGAAAAAGACAAGCTAGAGATTGCAAAATCTGGTGGTCTTGTTGCCATGGAAACCCTTCTAGATCCCTCTCTTGCAAAATCTGATGCTCTTGTTGGTTCAGTGGTTGGGAAGCCTGGGGAAGTTCCTGAACCTATAGATGTAATCAAAGTGAAATACGAATTGCTTGAGCGTGCAGATGTTAAAAGTATGCCATTAAGGGAAAACGAGCCAGTTGTTATCAATGTTCATACCTCGACAGGTGTTGGTCTTTTAGTAAAGCTTTCAAAAGGTGTAGCTACAATAAACCTCAAACGATCAACTGTCATATATCCAGACATGCATGTTGCCATATCTAGGCGCATGGGTCAGAGATGGAGATTATCTGCTTGGGGAAAAATAGTCTAGCTTTTTGTGTCTCGAGTCTAGGTGTTTATTTCTTTTCGTAAGTACTATTATTCAATCAAATCCTGAGACTGATAACCCAAAACCGATAAGTTTAACTTATGGTCATTCTTATCAATTTTATATTCATCGGCTGCTGGGGTCGCTTAGTCCGGTATGGCGGCAGGTTGCTAACCTGTTGTGCTCTGCACTCGGGAGTTCAAATCTCCCCCCCGGCGAAATTTTTTTTCAAAATTTCGACGTTCTGGAAACTTGTTTCCAGGCTCGGCGCTCTATTTTTTGGTTTAGGGTCTTGAGTTTCCGGTTTTGGGTTGTGTGTTCGAACTACTGCTCTGGGATATGTTCGGGGTTCGGTGATCTTTCCAAAAATATAGCGATCCAGAAAAGTTCCAAATTGTTGCTTCACGCAACAATTGGCATCTTGTTGCAATGCAACAAGCTTGTTGCGAAACTTTTCCGGTTCACAACTAGCAAACCGCCTCAGAAATAACCCCGTTCAGGAGTTGCATTACTTCTGTGGTTTGCTATAATTAGAAATTAAAAGAAAAATTAAGCTGCGTTTCTATCTATTCTTGTAATCTCTTGGTCTATTCTTAGTCGCAACTCTGGTGGTGCAATTTCCATTATTTCTACAAGTGCATCTCTAGCATTTGTTCTAAGTTCACTCATATCCAAAGGTTGTTTTCTATAAAGTCCAATTAGAACATTTATTGCTCTATTAACCTGTTGTTCAGTTTCTCCAGCAGCACTTTTCATTCTTTCTTCATGTTCATCTTTTGTTTCCCTTCCAAATATTT
>Ga0180007_10005136_pt1 | contig 13461 bp, 12 predicted proteins | sample MM_PC_MetaG_FD_121122 | JGI IMG/M metagenome (GOLD analysis project Ga0180007, IMG submission 121122) | Groundwater microbial communities from the Aspo Hard Rock Laboratory (HRL) deep subsurface site, Sweden - MM_PC_MetaG | ecosystem: Environmental > Aquatic > Deep subsurface > Groundwater... | reverse complement strand
GCAATAGAGCTGATTCGACGAACTATGATCATTCCATTAAAACCAGTTATTGTATTCGTTAGTTAGCTGTGCTGTTTTAGATTCAAAACTCTTCCTTATCCATATTTGACGATCCCCGTTTTTACCTGGTGCTACATAGGCAATCTCACCGCTATTATTCCAGCGGACATTTGAAGCAGATACACTGAGGGGTAATGCGGATTTATCCTCGAGAGAAATATACATCGTTTCTAGTAATTGTTCATTAGAAGATATAGTGAGTAGAAGCTGTTCTTCTGTAGGATGTTTTAAGAGCCGATACACAGTTCCATCCTTTGGCTGTATTCTAATTTGAAATTCTTCTAGATAATCCTCTCCTCTCAGACTGGTAGAAACAATACTTAAATTCTCTCCATTAACATCTAGAAAAAATATTCGTTTATTGGCACCTACAAATACGGGGGCTACTCCTCCAACGAATATTGTTTTGGGATCGTCTAGTTCACCATTTTCGGCAATTATTCTAATATTCATCTCACTTTTAATTATGCTCGGCAATGAGTTATGGGTATAAATAATCGCAGTACTATCACTAGACCAAGAAAAGTCATTCACAAACGATGCCACCCGCTCTTTGGAACTATTTCGTGTATTTATAATATACAATTCTTTTTTTTCTTCATCTTCCTCAAGATATGCCAGCAAAAGACCATCGGGAGAGAAATTCATTTTTAGGGGAGTAGCTTTGGTTATTGATAATAATTTCTTTTCGTAGTTTTCTAGAGAATAGGTCCATATTCCAAAAAAACCATCTTCTTCCGAAAAAAAAGCCAGTTTACTGGCATTTGGTGTCAATGTAGGACCAAACTCATTAACACGAGTGTTGGTAACGCGTTGCATTAGTTGAGTATCGGTATTTTGAAGATACACCTCCTGATTCTCATCTTTATCAGAAATGTATGAAATTACGCTCTTTGAAGGCCTGACATTATTTACAGTACTTGTGATAGAAGACAACACATTTCCAGAATCCTGCTGGTTTGCAACAATATATAGCCCCCCGCCAATGAGGACAATGACAACGAGAACAAAAATCAAGTAAAAATATTTCATTCAGATATTTTTTCTTTTAAAACCAAGCGTATTGATCTTTAATTTCTTCTAATCTTTTCTTAACATCCAAAACATCAGTTTCATTAAAACCTAGATCAGAAATTATTGCCAATTTATTAGTAACACTCACAAGTTCCAAGTGCAGGTTTTGATATACTTCAGGAACCTTATGCTTTAATAATCTCTGTTCAATATTATTTAGCTCACCTTGGTATTCACTTACTGAGGAATTCATTTTGTCAGAATCTGAAAAAAATTCTAATTCCAAAACAATATTCTTGATAGACGTTTGGTAATTACCAGCCAGTTCTTCAGAAATAACCACAGGTTCATCATAAACTGATACGGTTGCAGAAAGTACCGTACCCTGTTCAGTAGCAACTGGATTCACAATCGCCTCGTTAAAACTGACTAGGATATAAAGCACAACTAGAAACGCAGCAAAAGGATATGTAAATTTCCTGAAAAGCTTCAACATTTTTTGTGTGATTAATACTCTAAAGTAATCCCCTCTTTTGAAAATAAAAAACCGTTCCAACAATCAACGATATCATAAGCCCCATAATGCCCCATAATGCCCCTGGACTTCCCGCGAAGGGTAAGCCCGCAACATTCATTCCATATATGCTGGCAATAAGTGTAAGTGGCAACAGGGAAACGGAAATTACAGTAAGCACTTTCATTACTTCGTTTATTTTATGTGAAATTAGTGCTTCGTTGGTATCACTCAATCCACGCACAATTTCCCTATAGTTTTCTAAAAGCATCCAAATTCTTTCAATATGATCGTGAATATCATCAAAGTAAATATCAGATTCTGTTCCCAGGAATTTTCTTTTCAGATGGACTAATGTATCGATTAGAAATCTTTGTGGTTCTACAATCCTTCGAAAATTAAGAATATTGCGCCTTTCCATTGCCAATTCCTTTACCACGTCAATTGTCTTGTCGCTGTAAATATCCTCCTCAATTTCTCTTAGGTTTTCTCCAATTTTATCCACCAGGGAAAACGCCTTTTTAAAGATTGGGTTTATTAGGTTATACAACAAAAAACCGGGGCTCCTATTCATAAACTGATCTTTGGCTTCACTATTTTTCTTCATATAATTTATCATCCCCTCTACTGCATCAAATTCGCCCTTGTGTAGAGTTACTAAAAAACCATCCCCAATAAAGACATTTAACCTACGATAAATCATTCTCTGTTCCTTTGGATCATAGTCAGGAAAATGGAATACTATGAAAAGATAATCATCATAAATATCCAGTTTTGGTGACTCCGTTACTGAGAGACAGTCACGCAAATCAAAAGAATGAAAACCATACTTGGATTTCAGATACTTTGTATCCTTTTCAAACGGCTGGGTGATATTTGTCCACTCCAAACCATTGTACTCTATCGTTGTTCGCGACATAAGTCTTTATTAATTAGCCTATTTTACTTTTGATATTTTAACACAAAATGCTAAATAAATAAAGTGCTTTTAAAATATACAAAAAGACCGGTTGTAGGTCATACCGGCCTTTTTGCTTTTCGACGAGTTACTGTCGTTTTAGAAATGCATGCCTCCATGGCGCATTCCTCCACCCTTACCAAATCCCATTTCTAGCATCATTCCATTCTTTTCTTCATGCTGTTCACGGAATTGATCTGCCTGTTCTTGGGTTAGAAATCCGGAATCGATCTTGGCTTGTAACATCTCCTCAAAATGGCTGTTCATTGCCTCTTGAATATCAGTATATGTTACGCCCTGCTCTTCAGCTATCTCGATAAAGGTCTTGCCTTCATCTAATTTCGCTTGAAGCTCTTCCGTGGTTAGATTCAATATCTCTGCTTTATGCTCAATCATTTCTTCGTGACCACGTCTTGCACCTCGATCTCTTCCGAAAGGGCACCCTTCATCAACATCATCTGCTGCGATGGCAGACTCGGATACCGTTAACTGTGTATCAGTTATTGCTGCATCTTGGGCCATTGTAAACCCGATTCCAACGGTACCAAGAGCAATTGCTGAAACAAGGGCGGTTAAAAGCATTTTTTTCATTGCTTTTTTGTCCTTTCTTAATTTTTAAATGTTCTCGACCTTTCATCTGTTACTACGTTTGCCCACAATAATTTATTTCATTTTATTCATTACTAATGGCTTGTACCGGGGATATTTTAGAAGCTCGAGTCGCTGGAATAATAGACACAATAACAGCAATAACAATTAGTAGTACAGTGTATACACCGAACATCTGCCAATCAATACCTGCAAAGGTTCCAGCGCTTGTGTGCTGAACAACTGCAAATGTTTCTTCAACTGTATTTTTAATAAAGCTATCAAACCATAGCTGTACTGGTTTTGAAATTAGTAGTACAAAACTTACCCCCAGTATTGAACCTAATAGATAACCTATCAATGTATACATTATTGCTTGTGACATGAACAATTGCTTAATATCTCGTTTTGTTGCACCTATGGCCCTAAACACACCAATTTCCTTTTTACTATCAGATACAAATTTACCCATAGTAAGAATTATAATAATCGCAGATAAAATGATAAATGATATCGTAAGAATTGATGTGACATTGTTCAGTGTTGATTGTAGTTCAGAAAACACTTCCAAATCATTTAGATCCTGATAGGCAAATCCCAAATCATTTAAATCCTTTACAACCTGATTTCTGCTTTCTGTATTACTAATTTTTATCAGCATAGTGTCAGATGATTTTACTGCCTCATCAAAAACCGAAGCATTAGGATAAATACCAATTACAGTTCCTGAACCACCAAATATTCTGGAACGAAAAGCATCTGTATCGCCTTCTTCTCTTTCCGTTTCAATAACCAATCCTGGTATAGAATAGCTGGCTTGAATTTCTTGCTGAGTGTCTTGATTTAATGCATTAGGTCCGCCAACTGAACGCATCATGCTACCCACACCACCAATTCCACCAATAGTTGCATTACCGCCTCCATTCAGTTCTAGCCCGTCATAGGTAAGGCCGGTATAAGTAGAATTTAATTCATCGGTGGAAATTTCTACATCATTTCGAGAATCAATTTGGTTTTGAATATAATTCTTTACCAGCAAAGACGCAAATTGATCAGGGATATATGTAGAAAAATTTGTATCATTTTCCAGAATTCCCACCACTTTGAACGTGTATGCCAGAGGTGTTTTAATTTCCTGATAATCCCAATATTTACCAATTGCATCAGCCCTTTCTTGTTCCGCTGTCTGAATTTGTTCATCAGTTAATTTTCTGAATAGAATCCCGCTCCCAGTAAACTCTTGCTCAAAGGACTGAACATCTCCCAGTCCGCCAAACTCAATCATTATCTCAGAGCCAACTAATTCATCCTTTTCATATGTTACCGCTTCAGTTTTGAAGGGAAGATTATTCTGAATATTTTCAATATTTTCTTCCATCCCTCTCGATGGTCTTGCCTGGGTAAAATCGATAGCAACCTCATCCCTCCCAGCCCAATCTTCATATTGATAGGTTAATGAATTTGCATTCAGGATAATTGGAATCGATTCACCGGTAATGTAATGGAAATCTTCTTCAGTATAAAGTGCGGCTAAATCTTCATTAATGCCCTTAATGCTATTTAGCGTTATTGCATTGCCAGTATAAATATCTTCAGTGATTACACGGTCAATTGGTACTGCAACATTCAAAGAAGCTGCTTCAACATTATCAATTGTTTTTACCGTTTCTAAATCTCCTGTTTTATAATCGCTAGATCCCCCACGAATCATTCTTACAAAATCCTCATTTTGTCCTGGTCCACCAGCAGTCTGTACAGAGCTTAATTCAATAAGTCGACTCTGCTCTTTGGCAGTGCCAAGTATTACATCTTCTGATGCCGTCATTATATTCGCCGATTGACTGGATATCAAAACACCCAGAGTCATTAATAAAGTTATCGGAATAATCAGGAAAAGAGATTTTCCCCGATATAATTTTAATTTCTTTAGATTAATTTTGTTAATATAACTGAATTTCATCTTACTTATTACCTTTCTGTATTACACTGCCTTTATCAAGATGCAATACATGCTGATATCGATGACTCATTTGCTCATCGTGCGTAATCATTAAAACACTTACCCCAGATTCTGAAATTTTATCCAAAACATCTAAAACATTTTTTGCATTTTCTTTGTCTAGGTTTCCCGTAGGCTCGTCAGCCATAATAATTTTTGGCTTATTCGCCAATGCGCGTGCAATGGCAACACGCTGCATTTCACCACCTGACATTTTCTTAGGCGTGTGGTTTATCCTATTGGATAAACCAACCTGTTCCAGCAATTTCTCCGCACGCAAGTATGCAGCATTAGAATCCTTGCCGGAAACGATCAGCGGTAGGGCAACATTTTCCTTTGCTGTTAAATAATCTTGCAGATGAAAAAATTGAAACACAAAACCAATTGTCTTATTTCTGAAATGTGACAATTCATTATCATTAAAATCTTTTAAAGATTTACCGTCCACAAAAACCTCACCTGATGTCGGATAATCCAATCCGCCCAATAGCTGTAATAATGTAGTTTTACCAGAGCCGGATGTCCCAATAATTGCAATACTTTCTTTTTCCGGTAATTCTATGCTGACATTATCAAGGGCTGTAGTAGTTGAATCACCATCCCTGTATTTTCTGGTCAATCCTTTTGCTTCAATTATGTTTGACATAATACATTGTTTGTTAAATTTTTTATTGAATTGCTATTTGGATAAAAAAAGCTGCATTCTTCATTTAATTAATACGCAAGGTTAGCCAAATTTATTTCATTCTTCTAAAGTTCGGTTTACTTTGAAAATGAATAGCGCCATTAGGTGCAAAACCGAATTGCCAGGGCATTATTTGGTCCGCGACAAATGTTTCTGTATCTTCAGGCATGCCGATGATCCTAACATATTCACCTTCCATTATTATTACGGCCGGATGAATTCTATAATCCTCGCCAGGTCGAACAACCCAATACTGTCCTTCGAGATCTTCGATGCTGAAAATCCCTACCCCGCTTAGGATTTGTTGTATTTCGCCAGCAACAAATCCTTTCTCCGGATGCATCCAAATTTCCTCTCTGCTGTGCATAAGTTTTTCCATACCTGGCACTCTTTCCATAAATCTATCAACGCGAGGGGCGAATCCAACTGAGTAAATAACTGTACCAACAATAACACTAGCAAGAACAGCTCCAATCACTACGCCGTATGTGTTATATTTATACCCTTTCTTTGTATGACGCGTATTATAATATGCCAATAGCACAAACAGTCCTAATACAACAATCCAGACATATGGCAATGTTGTTAAGGCATGACCAATCGGACTCCTTTGCAAAAACTTCAGCGTATCCCAGTCGTTGTTTACCATTCGGAAAATTATGGCAGCAACAGCATTGCTTCCAATTATTACAGAAACAACAGCAAGAGACCACAAACCAACCTGTTCCAGCCGAAACTGCCACTTCGGCTTAGGAGCAATTTTTTCTTTTTCTATTTTATCTAATATTTTCTTTGATGAATTTGTCATATTAAAATTCGGTTCCCTGTTTTTGAACGACTTGTTTAAACTGTTTTTTTGCTCTGCTTAATAATGTACCTATTGTTCCTACCGGTTTCTTTAGAATATCTGATATTTCCTGGTAGTCTTTATCTTCCAGATATTTAAGTACAATTACTTCCTGATACTTTTTATCCATTTGAGAAAGCACTTTTTGAATCTTTTCGTTTGATAATGTCTCATCAATCAATTCGTGCGGATCATTATCATCCTTAATCATATGCAGAATTAATTCTCCATCTTCACCGCCAATTGACTGAGGCCTACTTTGGACTTTTCGGTAATGACTAATTACATGATTTCTGCAAATTCGGTAAATCCAGGAAGAGAATTTAAGATCTAGGTCAAAATTGTTAAGGTTACGATACACTTTTATAAATACGTCTTGCAGAATATCCTCCAGGTCTTGATCGTTAACTCCTGATATCCGCCTGATAAATCTGGTCAGTTTAGCTTCGTACCTTTGCATCAAACACAAATACCACCCTTGATCAGAAAGTGTTAATTCTACTAGTTCCTCGTCTGATTTGAGATTACAATCTCTGATTACAGCCATTATTATTAATACGCTAATGTGTATGAATTTCTTTCATTGTATCAAGGTGTGATATTCTTGACAAAATGATCAAATAGCATATAGTAGCCAATCGTAAGCAATTAAGTATTTGGAAGTGTTATCAGTAAAAATATATTTACAATGGAATAATTCTTGTAGATATTTTTGTCCAGGATATCCACTTTTTTTGTATTTAGCATTTAGACGGGAAGAATCGGAAGATTATAATATATATCTCGGTTCCCCTCTACTAAGATGTTTTATCTAAGGAGAGGCGTTATTTGAAAACTTACTCATATCAAGTTTTTTCGTTTGAGCTACTTTCTGTTTTGAGTTTCAGCCATGCTGGCATCGCGGTCGTTCGCTTGGAAAGTACAACGTACAATCCGATCGATAACTAGTTCCTTGACCCATCCGGGTCACCCGAGGATACAGAGAGGGCATTGCCCAGGCAATGTTCCCCTGCCCCTCGGTTTTTTTATTGATTTGATATATACTATATATACAGCAATAATAGGAAAAATATGTTCTCACGATCCATTATTAGATCAATTGGCCATTACAAAATCAATGTAATAATTAAGGTACTAATTATTTCTGATTTTCTTATCTGGTCTTCTTATCAACTATTTGCACCAATTTTTGCAATTTTTGTAACAGATAAAATAGAAAATGGCTCTATAGAAATAGTCGGTATTGCTTCCGCAATATATTTGATCACCAAATCATTATGTGAGATTCCAGTAGGAATGAAGATTGATAAATCAAAATCGGAGAAAGATGATCTTTATACTGCTGTGTTTGGAACAATTCTGACAGCAATTGCATATTTAACCTACATTGGAATAAATAGTATTCAGGAACTCTACCTAGTACAAGCATTGTTAGGAGTCGGATCGGCTTTTGCTTTCCCAGGTTGGTATTCAATATTTACGCGCCATGTTGACAGAGGGAAAGAAGCATATGAATGGAGCCTATACGATGTATTACTAGGAATAGGAATGGCATTTGCTGCTGCTCTAGGTGGTTTTTTGGCAAACAGCTACGGTTTCAATACTTTGTTCATAATTATCGGAGTATCAACGTTTTTTGGTGCAATGCTATTATTAGCAATTAAAAAGAAAATATACAATAAATAATTGCCTCAGAAAAACTCACCGTTTAACTAATTTAATAAAAAAAATACCCTTCTATAATTGGAGTGGTATTTTTTCATATCTAATTTTACAATACTATGTTACTCCACTGGTATTTTCTAATACACTTAATGTAAAGATAACGATTGCCCATGCCAACAGAATAATTACTAATCCGATAATTGCACCAGTCATCATTTTTTTTGCTTTCTCAACCCTTTCCTCACTTCCTCCACCTGCAGTAATAAATATGAATCCGGCATATAAAATCATTATAACTGCAACCAATCCAAGTAATCCCAACACCCATTGAATAATAGAAACAATCGTCTCCTGAAGGTCTGCTGATCCTAAACCTAGTGTATCTGAGGGATTATAAAAAGAAACAGCTAAAGTAAGTGCCGGCCAAAGCATAAACATAATTCCACTAATGGCACAAAGTGCTTTTTTCATAATTCTTATATAAATGATTATTTGTAATAATTATAGCACTTGTGGAAAATAAAAAAACCCCCTTTGTCTAGAAACAACGCAGGGGGCGGGCGAGGAGGCGGACGCGCGGTCCTTAACGATTGAAACAGCATGTCTCGAGGAGGGAAGAATTCCCATTGCCAGCAGACTGCCAGCGGAATCTCGATTAACCAACGGTTTTCATCAACTTCTTCTTCTGCTTCTGACTTCTCGTCTTGCTCAACTTCATCGGACTAACCGGTGGCTACTGTCTGGCGCAAGTGACCGCGCGCCGTACTGAATCGCATATATATGTGCTGACTTTAATGATACTATGCGTATAAAAATAGTCAAGAGAGCCGGCAATATTTCCCTTTTCTTAGTGAATTTATACAAAAACCGCTCTTATGTAAGAAGCGGTTTTTTATTTGGATACTATAGCAATCTAGGCCGGTTGCTTTTTCCTTGTAAACAGCCTTACAAACGGTTTTTTTACTCTATCGGTGATGTAGATAAGGATAGGTAGCACAACCAGATTACCAATCGTAGAGAATACCAGTCCACCAATAATTGCAGTTCCCAGACCGGTCCAAAACGGATCAGCCATAGTTAGAGGAAGTACACCAGCAATGGTTGTGATAGATGTAGAGAAGATCGGCTTAAAGCGCACCTTGCCGGTATATACCAATGCTTCTGCAATCGACCAATCTGGATTCTTCTTGCGTTGCCGGTTAAAGTAATCCACAAACACAATAGCATCATTCACCACAATTCCTACCAGCGCTATAATCCCCAATCCTGAAATCATATCGATAGAGCTTCCTACTAAAAGCAAGCCAGGAAAAACACCAATCAAAGCCATAGGGATAGCCATAAGTATTAATGCCGGTTGAATGTAGGAATTAAACTGGAACACTAGTATAAGGTAGACAGCAATTAGAGCAATGATAAATACATTCATCAGACTACTCATGTCACCTTCTATCTCCGAAGCAAATCCTCCATAGCCCACCCCATCACTTTCTAGTCCAAGCGATTCTAGTTTTTCTGCTGAGAGATATTCTTTTATATCCGTCTCTAATTTTCCGGCAACTCCAGAGCGATCATCTTCAGCTACATCCAGATCAATCTGATACATAATTGTTCGCTCACCATCTATAAAGTCAATAGACTCAGCCTCTTCTACTTTGCTGACTGTTGCGATCTGATCCAGCGTTACCACTCCCCCTACCGCTGTAGGGATTAGCAGTTTTTCAAGCTTCTCTACAGAATTTGTTGATTCCTCACTAAAGGTCAAAACCACATCGTCCTGAACGCCATCTTCTCTCACAACAATCTTGGATATATCAGACTCGCTAAACACGCTATTAACTATCATGGAAGTTGTAAGTGGAGTAATTCCCAGTTGACGTACCTTGTCTTTGTCAAAGGAAATATCAACAGAAGGAACCAACTTATCTGTAATGTCGTTGGAAATTCTTTTAATCTCATATTCCCCTGCTTCACTTTTCCCACGAACAAACTTATCAACATCATCTACTGCGCTTTCTAGTATCCCGGCATCAGAGTTTTTTATTTCCAAGATAACATCATACATTGTTCCCGAAGGGCCGTAACTAATTGCATTAACACTAATGTAGGTTCCCTCTGGAGCTTTATCTCTTACATACTGAAGCTCATCGTCTATATCCTCAACAATAGTATAAACAGTTGTTTCTTTATCGTCTGATCTTGCTCCTGGCTCAGTAATAAGTACCATATTTGTGTTATCAAAAATGTATGATCCTTCAAAATAAGGCACTTCAATCCCCTCTTTCACAATATCAGACATTATCTCTCTTCTGACATCCGTGGGCGTGCCAGCGGGATAGTTAACACTCACTGTAAAAGACCAAGTATCCGTAATTGGAAATTGTGATCCTGGTATCTTTCCACTCCCAGCAATCGCCAAACTACCACCCAAAGCCGCGACCAAAATAACTAAAATGGCTATTTTTAATGACCATTTTCGGTGCACTTTTTCCATCAGTTTCCCGTATCCACTCACAACACTGTCAATCATTCTCTGACCATATAAAACAATAATAGGAATAATTAGCATTTTCTGCCAAGGACGCAGTTTTCTGTTTGCTCTTTCTTCTTCAGTTTCCTGTTTAAGGATCCATTTACCCAGTAGCGGAGTTATACTGATCGCTAGGAAATAAGACACTATCATCATTATAATAATAGTGTACGGAATATACTTCATAATTTCACCCATTATTCCACCCATGTTAGCGGCTGGAATAAATACCACAATCGTAGTAAGTGTTGCCGCTGTTACCGCTGGACCCAAATCACGAATAGCAAGCACTGCTGCTTTTGCTTTCGTCTCTCCGTACTTTTGTATCCGATGAACAATCCCTTCAGCTATAACAATAGCGTTATCCACTAAAATACCTAGCGTCAAGATCATAGCAAAAAGAGTCAGAGTATTTAGTGAATAACCAATCTGGTTCAGAACAAACAAAGTAATAAGAAATGTGAAAGGAATTATCAAGCCAACAACTAATCCTATGCGTATATCAATAAAGAACATAAACACAATCAGAATAGCAATGAGTCCGATCAATCCATTTTTCAAAAGCGAATTTATTTGCGACTCTACTGAGATCGCAGAATCCATCACTAGATTTATGCTCATGCTTTCATCCAATATGCCTTTTTCATAAACATCCTCTAGCGCTACTTCAACATCATTTTTCAGCTGGATTATATCTCCATCATCAGTTTTGCCTACCATCAAATAAACAACTTCATCGTTGAACTTTGGCTCACCATTTTCTATATATCCAGCCATGGTCAAAGCATCAAAGTCAGAAGCTTGTCTTTTAACTTCTGCAATATCAGATAGTTTTACACCGGCAGACAAAACTATGTTTTTAATGTCATCAACACTGGTGCTTGGATTTTCTATGTTGATTTGGTTTGTTATTCCTGTTTCCTCATCTACTATGCTTCCTCCGGGCAAAAGAGATAAATTTGCTCCAACTGCACCTTTTACTGTCTGAACATCCATCCCTTTCTGAATCATTTTTACAGCATCCAGCTCAATCCGCACATCGAAATCAGAGCTAGGAGCAAGGTCAATATTTTTAATCTCATCTGAAGAGTTCTGAATGTATTCTTTCAGCTTCGGTGCTGCAGATAAAACATCATCAAGTGACTCAGTATCGCTAGAAAGTACATACGCCATAGATACTGACATTGCATCTTCTGTGAACACCCTGGTATCAACATTTTCCGGAAGGCTTAAAGCATCAATTTGTTCCTTAAACTCTTTTATCGTCTCATTTATTACTGATTCATTAAACGATTTTATTTCAACCCAGGAAATACCATAGTTTGGATACGCAGTTGAGCGAATCCGCACAGTTTGTTCATGATTATTTACAGTATCCTCAATCGGACCCAATACTTCTGTAGCAATCGCTTCCGGTCCGGCACCAGGGTAAACGACTGAAACAAATACAAAATTAAGTGGTACAGGAGGGAAATCCTGTCTCTGATTTTGATCCGTTGCCCAAAAACCCATGAGAATCATGGCAATCAGGAAGATAATAGTTATCTTATATTTACTAATAAAAAATCTTGACCATTTGGCAAGAAAGTTCAATTTCTCCTCTTTTTCTTTTTGGTAGTATTCCATAAGTATAGTTTTAATTTGACCTAAATTAGGTAAAAAAATGGCTTAAAGCCATTTGTAAATTCTAACAGATTTTTGCAATAATGCAACATTTGCAATAAAAAAACCACTTAGGACAGTAAGTGGTGGGCGGATATGTCCGCCTAGGAGAATGCGATGCCGGTCGCGCGGACCTGCTCGGCAATCCTCTGTTGGAGAAAAGCGGAAAACCGCTGGTAGATGACTCCCAGTATGTATTTTTCAAGAGTATCGTGCCTTGTTCTGTTCTGAACGGCAAACTGTTCCAGCGCCATTTGGAAGCGGGCATATTCCAGCATCAGGATCGGGTTGCCCGGGGAGGTTTCGTGCCACTCTCTTCCGTGGCCGATTATAGCCCGGATCGGAGTATTGACGAACCAGTAACCCATTACGTCCTGATTGGGTGCTGAGTTGAGGATGAAGTCCGAAATGTTTTTTTTCCCAACACGCCCTGCCAAGAAATTGCTGGATAGATCTCTAAGCTCAATATTGATGCCGCCAGCATCAACAGGTTTTTCGAACGGTCTCCGAATGCTGTAACTGACGCCCCATACATCGTTAGGTTGTCCCTTGTTACGAGCCATTACACAGATGGTAGTTTTTCTCGCATGACAAAACACTCTTGGGGAGTCGTCCCTGCCTAAATGCTCGTGCGCCACACGAATAAACAGGATCTTGGTCGACATCTCCAGCACATCACTGGGTTCGAATCTACTTCTCTTCAGTATCACAGTTCCTCCAATCGCCTATGGGCATGCCCAATCAGCTATGGAAAAGTACAAAACGCTAAAAGCCATTCAACCTATGGAGATTCCAATCAGTTGTGACTTTTCGAACAAACCATACACTGTCCTGTATGGTTTATGACTTTATTATATTTTGTTTACATTGTCAACAATACAGTACTACTGATGCACGTCCATCCAGTTTTCTTCCATTACTACCCGGTCAAAATGTTTT
>Ga0180007_10005135_pt1 | contig 13461 bp, 8 predicted proteins | sample MM_PC_MetaG_FD_121122 | JGI IMG/M metagenome (GOLD analysis project Ga0180007, IMG submission 121122) | Groundwater microbial communities from the Aspo Hard Rock Laboratory (HRL) deep subsurface site, Sweden - MM_PC_MetaG | ecosystem: Environmental > Aquatic > Deep subsurface > Groundwater... | reverse complement strand
CTGCAACTAGAATTCCTGTGTTCTTCACGGTGTGATCCTCCCTCATCAGTCATTCGTGAGTGTATCACTCAAAGAAAGAGACCCCAAAGACATCTGGGGCCATCGGGCGTTTCACATCAGACCGTGTTTCTCGCGTACTAGATCGAGATTGCCGCCGATCCCTCGGCAAAAGCACGTTCCGCGAGGTATTCTCCTCCGTGTTCGGCGAATTGGTTGAGGACGTAGCTCTTCACTGCTAGGTTCAGTTCTTCCTCAACAGAACGATTGTTGGCTGTCGCAATCACAGCCAAGCATTCCAGCATACCAGCATCCAGCGGACTTTTGCTATTGTTCGCAGCCAAGGCCAATCCCCCTTGAACCTTTGAACCCCCGCACATTAATACAGGATATTTTCCCCGCCAGTCAAGCGGCGGCTGTCCACCGAATTCATTCCCTTCGACAGCTCAAAATGCTCATTCCAAGGACAGTTTCTCCGCTCTTGTGATGTGCCATACACTGGCCATAATCGGCTACGATAGGGCCTTTCAGTAATTGAGAGGACGTTCGTCACCTTCGCACGCGCACACCCAACAGACGTGACCAATTCCTGCGACTTGCTCACCCCATCTGTCTCGTCCAGATTGGTGTCTTCCTTTCGTATAATGGGGAGCCGTTTCTCAAAGGAGAGATCATGTTCACATCAGTAGCTGCGTTTGCTCATTCGGCAAGTATGGCGTCCAAGGAACGCGCGGGATTCGAGGCTACGCAGACGATTGAAAGCGGAGGCTTGCGTATCGAGGCGTTCATTCGGCGCCAGGGATCTCGATTCATTCATGTGGAATACCACGTCTATAGAAACCCATGGACTGAGCTTCAAGAGGCGTTGTCAGGACACGTCGAGCTCATTGGCGAGGAGCTTTGCGGGTTGACATTGGATTGTGATGGTCAGAGCACTTGGGTCGTCGATCTGTCCACGAACACGATCGTCCAGAAGCCGGGCAGTCAGTTGTCCGAGCCGATTCCCGGATTATCTGCACTGGGAGAGTTGTCCTTTCTTGAAACCTTACCACAGGATTTTCTGTTGCGCGACTTTGGGGAGGAGACGAACCACAATCGCCCCGTTCGACGAATCGGGCTCAAGCCGAAAGTGGGCTACCGGTCCCAGCTCTTGTCCACAGTCGCCTTTCCGATTCGCAAAGCGACGATCGACTTCGATACGGAAACCTACTTTCCACTCGACATCTCGTTTACACCCGCCGCAGGGTCTCCAGCAGCATCGGTCCTTGGACCCAATGCGACGATTCGAGTTTCGTACAAGGATGTTCGCATTCTTGAAGCACAGGCTCAGTCCATTTCGTTCTCCCCACCTTCGGGCAGCAGACTGTTCGAGGAGAAGCCGATTTCAGCAGCCGACCTCGCAGAGCAGCTTCCGTTTACGCTACATGAAGAGCTGCTCCGTCGCTACGGTTTTGATCCTGCGGATGGGCGAGCCATACTGAGCAAAGACGCAGAGAACGACCGATCCTATGCCACCATTCACTACTCGTCCGCAGATGAGGAGCCTCAGACAGAGGCGACTTCGAGCAGCGAATCGCTGTCTCCCGCCCTGACACTCACTGTCGGCAACTACGTCTCTCGGAATATGGCGCGACGTCGCAGCACGTTTTCCGAATACGGTCAACCCATGGCTGATCTTGCGCTACCGATTCGGCTTCTGAACCGTAGCGAGCTCTGGGAGAAACAATTTCCTGGCATCGACACCCGCTACGCTCCCGTCGAAGCCTTTTTCGAGAAGGATGGCGCATTTTGGTTCTTGAGCGGAACTGGAATGGACCTTGACGCGATGGAATCGCTGGCCAACGACCTACTGCAAGCGAAGAATGGGGCACAGCTCGATCACGACCAACTCAGCACGCCGTGACCCGAAACCGAGCTTGACACTCCCCCCCTCTTCCACGACCCTGTTCTCATCATGCCGCCGTCAGCGAAACAAGACATCGAAGCACTGCGAATGGAGATCGAGAGACACAATCATCTCTATTATGTGACCAACCAGCCCGAACTTTCTGATGCTGAATATGACACGCTGTTTCAGAAACTCCAGAGCCTGGAAGCACGCCATCCCGAACTGATCACTCCCGATTCGCCCACCCAGCGCGTAGGAACGGCGCCTTCAGAGTCGTTTGCCAGCATCGAGCATTCGATCCCAATGCTCAGCTTCGGTAATGCGTTTGATGAGGGCGAGCTTCGCGATTTCGACAAGCGGATTCGCTCTTTGCTCGATACAAGTGACGTAGTCTACGTTGCTGAACCCAAATTGGATGGTCTTGCTGTCGAACTGGTCTATCGCGACGGCCTATTGATAAGCGGATCAACGCGAGGCGACGGGCGTGTTGGCGAGGACGTCACGGCAAACCTTCGCACAATTCGCAGCATCCCCCTGCGTCTGCGAGACGCAAATGGGATCGTTCCGCCAACGATCGAGATACGAGGCGAGGTGTTCATCGAGAAGCAAGCCTTTGCTGCATTGAATCGCCGCCGTGAAGCTGAGGGTGCCCCCACGTTCGCCAATCCACGCAATCTGGCAGCTGGCACCCTGCGGCAACTGGACACCAAGGTCACTGCCAGCAGGTCATTGAGTATTTATTGCTATGATGTCGGTCTTGTCGAAGGTCTCACTATCGAGTCACAACAGCAGCTGTTGACCCTGCTGCCCAGGCTTGGGGTTCGAGTGAATCCTCTTTTCCAGATTTGCGCTGGCATTGAGGATGTCATCGGTTTCTATCAGCGTGTCCGGGAGAGCCGCGATTCGCTACCCTACGAGGCTGATGGCATTGTCGTCAAGGTCGATTCGTTCGCTGCCAGAAACACCTTGGGCACGGTGAGCAGAAGTCCTCGCTGGGCCATTGCCGGCAAGTTTCCAGCCTCTCAGGGAATCACGAAACTAAGGGACATTGCGATATCTGTGGGAAGAACAGGGGCATTGACCCCCGTCGCTGTCCTGGAACCCGTTCGCATTCACGGCGTCGAAATCTCTAGCGCGACACTTCACAATGAGGATGAAATCCTGCGCAAAGACATCCGAATCGGGGATTCCGTCGTTGTCGAGCGCGCGGGCGATGTCATTCCGAAGGTCGCCCGGTCAATTCCCGAGCTTCGCACCGGCGAAGAGCGAATCTTTGTCATGCCAACCGTCTGTCCAGTGTGCGGGTCCGAGGTCGTTCGCACAGACGCTGAGGTGGCGCATCGTTGTCTCAACATATCCTGCCCCGCGCGGTTTGCGCAGTCGGTTCTCCACTTTGTATCCAAGAGCGGACTCGACGCGGAAGGCATGGGGCCCCAGTTGATTGCTCAGCTCATCGACGGGGGGATCGTGAAATCGTTGGCTGATGTGCTTACACTGGATCGAGCTACCCTGCTTGGCCTGGATCGATTTGGCGCCAAGTCGGCGGACAATCTCCTTGCCGCACTTGAGACGGCCAAACACACGACCTTACCCCGCCTCTTGTTCGCGCTCGGAATCCCTGGGGTCGGCACTCATTTGGCTGATGTGCTGGCAAATCGCTTCGGTGATTTGGACGCTCTCGCTCAAGCGCAGGAGGATGAGTTGTCATCGATTCAGGAAATCGGCCCTCTATCCGCACACGGAATCGTCACATTCTTCTCTCAACCGACAAACCGACGGATGATTGATGACCTACGAGCGGCCGGTCTTGTTCTTGAACCTTTGCCGGGTGGTGCCCATTCTGCTGCGCTGTCCGGTTTGCGATTCGTGTTCACCGGCACTCTGTCCTCGATGACTCGTTCTGAAGCAGGAGAACGCGTAACATCGCTAGGCGGCATCGTGGCCTCTTCCGTCAGCAAGAGCACGAACTACGTTGTGCTCGGAGAAAACGCCGGCTCAAAAGCTGACAAGGCCAGAGAAATGGACATTCCCGTTCTTTCCGAATCTGAGTTCTTGGAGTTTCTGAAATCCTATGAATAAAGTGCATTTGCTTGATCTCTCGCTTGAGGAACTCATCGCGTCTTTGGCGCAGCTCAATGAGCCAGCGTTTCGGGCCACACAAATCTGGCATGCGGCGTTCAAGGATCTATCGACTTCCTATGCCGAAACAACCACGCTGTCGAAAACACTGAAAATCAAATTAGATGAGGTCATCCCGTGGAAGAGTTCCGTCGTGCTCAAATCATTATCGAGTAGTGATCGTCAGACAACCAAACTGCTGCTCCAATTGGATGATGGCGAGACGATCGAAGCGGTCATCATGCGCTACGCGCGCCGGAATACGGCATGTATCTCAACTCAAGTCGGATGTGCCATGGCCTGCAAGCTCTGCGCGACTGGACAATCTGGATTCACACGGGACCTAACGGCAGGGGAGATCGTCGACCAGGTTCTCACGTGCGCCCGCTTGCTTAGGAATGAATCCCAGCACCTCTCCAATGTCGTCTTCATGGGCATGGGCGAACCATTGGCCAACTACGAGGCGACGCTTCAAGCAATACGCATCCTCAATGATCCACGAGGCTTTTCGCTTGGCGCGCGATCCTTCACCATCTCGACTGTCGGCATCGTCCCTGGAATCCGCCGCCTCTCGCAAGAGAGCCTGCAAATCAACCTCGCTGTGTCTCTCCATACTGCTGACGAGGCCCTGCGCAGTCAGTTGGTGCCCATCAATCATCGCTATCCCGTCGCTGAAATCGTCCGCGCGTGCCGCGCCTATGTGAGAGCCACACATCGCCGTGTGACCTTCGAGGTCGCGTTGATCGCTGGGGTGAATGATTCAGACGCGCACGCAGCCCAAATTGCAGAAGCACTTCACGGCGTGCTGTGCCACGTGAATATCATTCCCTTCAATCCGATTGCCGGATCCTCCTGGCATTCAAGCACCAACGAGAGGGTGCAGGCATTCGCGCACATCATCGAATCCGTCGGCTATCCAGTGACTATTCGACAGAGTCGTGGAACGGATATTCAAGCAGGTTGTGGTCAATTGAGAGCCGACGAAACCGTGAACAAGCAGCTCTAGTTGCTGAGCAACCCGCGATAGAAATCAAGCGCATGCTCGCCCCATCGAGAGGCAAGGCTGGCCATCCCTTCCTTGACGAGTTGCCTTGCGCGTTCGCGCGATACGTCCATGATTCGTCCCACTTCAGCCAAATTGTACGGACTCCCATCCTCGATTCCGTAATGCAGGCGAATGGCAAAGGCCTGCCTGCTGGGCAACGTGTTCAAGATGCCCTCAAGCTCATCGCGGAACAGCAGACGCAAAGATTCTTGCTCAGGGGAGAGCCCGGTCTCATCGAAAAGCTGCTCCTCCAGCGTTTCGTCGGATTCAACGCTTACGCCGCGATCCAGCGAAACCAATTCGCTGACTTGTGACTCGATTTGGCGAAGTCGCTCCATGGACAGGCCCACGACTTCGGTGACTTCCTTCTCGTCGATGATGCCTCCCTCAGCGATGGATCGTATCTGGGACATGCGCCTGAGGGCACGAAATAGGTAGTCGGGAATACGAATGGTACGAGATGATGTGTTGATCGCGAGCAAGATCGCTCGGCGAATCCACCACACCGCATAGGTGCTGAGTCGGAAACCGCGATCGGGATCGTATCGGTCCACAGCTTGGATGAGGCCGAGGTTCCCCTCTTGAATCAGATCGACAAGCGCCAAGCCGACATCGGTGTATTCCTGGGCGATTTTGGCCACCAACCGCAAGTTGCTGACGATCAACTTCTCTCGATCTGCCTTGCTACCTGCCCGCATGCCGCGCGCGAGAGACAGCTCCTCGTCAGGAGTCAACAACGGGAAGCGACCAATATCCCGATAATAGATGTCCAGGATCGAGGTCGTCTGCTCACTCGTGTTGTTCGTCTTCTCAGAAGTTGTCGTCATTCATCCACCGAAGCCATTCTACGAGACCCCATCGCTCAATTCCATGGATCTGGGAAGATCCCCGGAGCAGACTTCCAGCACGTCCAGATCGATAACCCGTGCCTGGATTCCTAAACGTCCAGATAGACTAGGATTTGTCCGCCCGTGATCGCTCGAAATGAGTTCTTTGATATAGAGTCCGCCATCTCCGTGAACGACAATATCTGCGTGAGCTTCATCAATCAGTTGTCCAGAGATCTCATGCACACGCCGCTTCCGAACAAGATCGGCTCGACGATGCGAAACACGCTGCGGCGTTCGCTGTTCGATTCGTCCAGTAAGCGAAGTGAACGCATTCTGTAACTGATCAGCCTCAACAGGTTCGGCAAACTCGACGATCGCGCGATACTTCTTCGTAGCTCGAAGCTCCTTGACCCAGGCCACGGCCCGACGATTGGCGGGTTTCAGTGGTGACACCGTCACCTTGCCCAAAGCCAGTTCATTCACCCGCAGATGCGCATCCGATACGTCCACGAACCTTCGCCTGGGAGATAGCAGCTCAAGAACAAAGGGGCGTCCTGTTCCCAACATCCGCGCGTCGATGTCTTCTCGGCCCGCGCCGTGCAAACATGCGGACGATGCTTCGGCCAGGTCAATCAGCGAGCTGGCAATAATTTCTTCCACTGAAGTGGGGTACTGCTTGCCTGAGAAATCACATCCTTCGCATCCGCTCCCCCGGCACTTCCGACAGGGCCATTTGGTTTGAGGGATGCCGCGCTCAAGCTTGCAGTAACGGCCATAGACGTACAACGACAGGACATGCATCGTCAATTCATTCGAGTTGAGATCAACAACAAAGGACACTTGCGGCCCCTCAAATCGAACGGTCACCGGATGCCCCAGAAGTCGCTCAAATGCGATTCCCGACATTCGGTTGAACGAGTGTTTTAGGGGCTCACGATATTCGGATGGAAAGCGTTCCTCGTAAAATGCTTCCATTTGCTCAAGCCGCGGGGTCAGTTTGACGCCAAACAGATACGTAGCGAATTCCAGACCTTGAACCTTGTTTACCGCTTGCGCTACCCAACCTTCGATCTGATCGAATAAGTCTCCACAAACCCAGCACGTGCCCTCCACGCCTTCCAGTCCGTTGGCAGCCAAGTGCTGGCGAAGCTGCTCGCCGCGTCCCGCGTTGGTCAGCCCTTTCCCAAGCTTCGAGGCAATACGGCCCAAGCATTCGTCGCATATCGGACCCGCACGCAGAATTTCCGCGCCCAGCTCGCCGACTTCTTGCGGCTCGAATGTCGTCATCTCAATCTCCTAGCCAAACGTCCGATACAGAATCATCCCAGTACCTTCGCGTACAAATCCCAATGCAGTCAATTCACTGACAATCGGCGAGTCGACAACGGGCCGACCATCCCACGTCATTACCCTCAAGGAGGATGGCTGGTGTCGACCCTCAACCAGCTGTTTCAACGTTTGAAAGGCATTGGCTCGCTGCAATGGGGTCAAATCGCTCAGTGGAATCAGTCGTTCGCCTCGATTTTCGACGGCGAGAAGGGGATGTCCATTCTCCAAGACAACGTAGTTCCCCAAGTGATGGCGAATAATATGTCGGACCCCATCAGGAAGCAAGATCGGGAACAAATCCCCGAATACATTGGCCGGATCATTCACACTGAGAAGCACAACATGATTGTCTCGGGGGCTGCTCGCCAGCAACTGAGCAGTGCCCGCATAGGCAAATTGGGGTCCAGACATCCCGGAGACAAACATGGCTCGATCCACCTCGCCCGCCCACTCCATGCGCGTGAGCAACGGATAGGCATCTCGCCAACACAACCCAATGTTCGCACGGTCGACAATCTCCCGACTGAGCACCCCGGTTTGATTCAGAAGATGGTGCAACATCCTCCGCTTGTCTGCCTCAGACGGAGCATCGGCAGTCGGAACCAGGGACCATCGACCTTTTCCCCATACCGATTGTCGGCGGCGACCCTGCCATCGTTGAGGTTGAGGCTTGTCTCCCCAAACTGGATCGAGTGAATCGTTGGTGACCCAGCCCTCCCAGATGAGATCCCATAACAGTGTCCCCATCGTCGATGGGGATTCGTTCAAACCGGATGCCAGCTGATGCAAGAAGCTCGCTCCGTGGTCCTCCAAATACGCGACAATCTTGTGCTCATCCCCCTTCAGTTGGCTTTCGGGGCAGCGTAAAGAATCGTGCGAACATGTGTCAGGCGATCGAAACGAAAGCAGCCGTTGGTTTCTTTGAGACAAACCGCCTGACCAGGTCAGTGCACCCTCTCGAACCCGCTCATCCAGCTGCTCTGGTTGAAAGCCGAGCACGCGACTCGACAATACATCCAGCCACACGGGAACGGGTAAACGGCATCCTGATAGCTGTCCCATCACGTCGTCCAGGCGCTCGCCGGTGGTCTGAGGGGCTACTCGCTGGATGGACAGCACGAATCTGGCATAGGTTTGCGGTGAGACGGACTCAATCAGACGCCGTCGATGGCTCATCGTCATTCGCCGAATGGATGCCAATACTTGCGGATGAGACCACCCCGTCGCTCCGCTCTTCATTTCCACATCGATCCATCCTTCGGTCTGTCGAATGCGGTCGAGACCATCCTTTGCCGCGGGAAAGCGACTGAGAATGCTCTCTCGCGTAGACAAAGCATGATGAGCGACGTAGCGAGCGACCAAGAAGTGAAGATCGGTTGATGACATCCGATGATACCTATCGACTTCCTCACCAGCAGCCAGACGGTCGGGGTTGCCGGCCTCAGGAATGCGGATTCGAACGACTCGTCCATCCGCGAGCAGATCCGACAGAGCGTCCTGCACGTGGAGGCTGCATCTTTGGCGCAGTTCGGACTCCGTCAGATCACCAATTCTCCGCAACAACTCAACCATCTCCGCCCCATTGCGTGCTTGGTGAAACGGTGCCGTTCCCTGAAGCCGCTCCTCAATCGTTGCCACGACGTCATCGTCGAGAGTGGTTTCAGCCCGCACGCGATTCCCCAACAACGTGCCCAGATCATCCTGCAATTCGGCGGCCGACCGCCCGCGCCCAACGGGTCGGTCTTCCAGATACAGATAGGTCGCTGTGAAGTCGAGCAGCATCGTTTGTGCCAACGGAGACGGATGGCGATCCTTCCGCAGCAGCAATTCGGCTTCACCGGACTCCACCTTCTGCAAGAACAGTCTTAGGCCAGGCAGAGGAAGCACGTCTTCCAGCAATTCGCGATAGGTCTCCAATACGATCGGGAAGCGCGGTTGTTCGCTCGCGAACGAAAGCAGATCATGCGCGCGCAATCGTTGAAGCCACAGAGGCGTTCGTCGTCCGGGCCGAGCCCGCGGCAACAACAAAGCTCGCCCTGCATTTCGTCTGAATCGCAAGGCGAAATATGGCGAGTTCTCAAGTTCCTGCGTGATATCGTCTTCGACCGTCTCAGCGCGAAGCGATCGAAGCGCTTTCATCATTGTGTCCACAGATAGGGAGCCCAGCCTAAATAATAGGCCGGCATTGGAATACACGACTTCGGGTGGTTCAAACCCCATCTCTCGTAGCGCACGCTGCAACTGCAGCAACAGTGCCATATGGAAGGATCTGCCAAAGCAGGACATCAAGGCCAGACGTTCGTCACCTGCTTCATTACGAAAGACGTCGATAAGGATTCTGCGATCCGTCGGCAACGCCCCGCCGCGCTGGTGTTGCTCCCGGAGAAACAGGATCAGATTTGTTGCTGAATTCGCATCCAATGCGCACTCCTGCCGAAGCCACTCGGCCAGCGTCGGATCGTCGAGTCGAGATTCACAGGAGCGGATGAATTCGCCGAAGCGATGTCCAAACTCGCAGTCATGTCCAAGCCCTTCGCCCTTCCAGAACGGCATCATCGCTTCCGATTCATCGCAGGGAGCGACGATAACTCGATCATGCGTGATCTGCAGTACGCGCCATTGGCCAGTCCCCAATACGAATGTGTCGCCGAGCCTGCGTTCAAAAACGAACTCCTCATCCAATTCCCCCAGCCGCGTCTTTCCATCCTCCATCACCATGGCGTACTGCCCGGAATCCGGAATGACGCCACCGTTCAATATGGCAAGATTGCGTGTGCCTGGAAGCGAAAGGAGTCGATTGTTGACACGATCCCACGATATGCGCGGGCGCAAGACAGGCAAATGCGCTGTGCCAAATCGCCCAGAAATCAGCTCGAGCACGGCACGGAAAGCCTCGACGGGCAGTTCGCTGTACGGGTAGGCACATCGAATGTGGTCGTAAAGCGTGTCGACGTCCCATTCATCGACTGCAACCATGGCCACGATTTGCTGAGCAAGGACATCCAGGGGATTGCGCGGAATAGACACACTCGAAATGTCACCGCGCAACATGGATCGAGCGACGGCCGCCGACATGAGCAAGTCGCTGCGCGTTTTGGGAATGACGCGGCCCTTGGATGTCGCGCGTACAAGATGTCCAGCTCGTCCGATTCGCTGAAGCCCGCTGGCCACTGAGAAGGGAGACTCGACTTGGCATACCAAATCAATGAATCCTACGTCAATCCCCAATTCCATCGAACTTGTGGCCACCAAGGCTGGCAAGCGCCCTGCCTTCAGGTCCTGCTCAATCTGATGCCGCCGCTCTTTGGATACGCTGCCGTGATGCGCCTGAACCCTTTCGTATCCAAACCTGCGATTCATCTCAGATGCAATCCGCTCGACGACTCGTCGGCTATTGGCAAATATCAGCGTGGATTCGTGCTCATCGACCAACTCAACCAATCGATCGTAGATTGCCGGCCAAACGCTAGGCGATTGGCCGTCCTGCTGCGGGAGGATCTTCATGTCTTCAACAGGAACCTGTACTTCCAAGTCAATCGACTTTCGCATGCCCGCATCGACAATGGATACAGGGCGTGGCAGGCCATCTTGATCCTGCCCCCCCAAGAATCGAGCGATCTCAGACAGTGGACGTTGGGTCGCTGACAGCCCGATTCGTATCGGGGAATGTGCAGTCAGCGCCTCCAATCGTTCAAGCAGCAAAGAAAGGAACGTACCTCGTTTGTCGGGACAAAGCGCATGGATCTCGTCCACAATCACATAGCGGACCGTTCGTAGAATGTCTCTTGCTTTGGGCGACGTCAGCAAGAGATTCAGCGATTCTGGAGTCGTGACCAGCAAGTGGGGGGGGTTCCGCACCATCTGCTGCCGTTCTTTCGCGGTCGTATCGCCAGTGCGGATGCCCACGCGAATCTCTGGGATTGGCTTGCCCAACTGCTGGGCACAAGCTCGAATGCCTTGCAGCGGCAGCTTCAGGTTGCGCTCGATGTCATTCGCCAACGCCTTGAGCGGCGATAGATAAAGCGTATGCACGCCTGCCGAGCCCCCATTGTCCCATTCTGACCGAATCACTGAGTCAATGGCACAGAGAAACGCCGCCAATGTTTTACCTGATCCCGTGGGTGAGAGAATGAGCGTATTCTCCCCTGCAGCAATGTGCGGCCAGCCAAGTACTTGTGGGGGCGTGGGTTCAGCAAACGTTTCAGTGAACCATCGCGACACGGCCGGCTGGAAAAGGCGAAGCACATCAGCGGACATGACCTCATTCTCCTGAATCTGTCCCAACGATCAACCTGATGCGTCTGCAGGCATTGCGGCTGAATGTCATTCTCACGTATACTTAAGCCGTATTGAGCCAGATAAGGGCAAACTATTCGAAAGAATAGGACGCAAAGTTGCGGGCCTACAGGAAATGCTCCCATGGTAGCCGAACTGCCGAAGGATCAATAGAGTTCTCACGATCTCTTCCTTCACACCTCACCCTGCTCTCTACGATGTGGGATGCGCTCACTCCGAGATGAGGGGTGTCAAGCGGTCCCAGAAGAACCTCCTTTAGCGAGGATGCGAGCGGGGGAAGCGATTCTCCCGCTCCTCCTTTCCCAGCGATGCTCGGCTGCAGGCAGACCGTCGCGCTCCACGGTGCATTGACCCCTCAAGCAATTGCCGTTAGGATCGTAGACTTTTCAGAACCGAGATGATCGCCACATGAGAGACGCGGCATTGGGTCCGTTTATTACTTCAATTCTCGCGTTTTTGATTACCTATGTGGGGATCCTGATCGATCGTGTGAATCGAGCGATTGTGGCCATTTCAGGTGCAGTCGTGATGATTGCGGTCGGAACGTGGCTATCGTTCTACGATGCGCATGAGGCGGTTCAAGCCATCGATTTTGACACGATCATGCTGTTGCTTGGCATGATGCTGATTGTTGGACTATTTAAGGAAACAGGATTCTTTCAGTACCTGGCCATTCGCGCAGCCAAACTAGCCAAGGGACGTCCCTGGGTTCTCTTCGTCTATCTGGGATTGGTTACGTCCTTGATATCGATGGTGCTCGACAATGTCACCACCATCATTATCATCGTTCCCGTTACCGTATCGCTGGCCGACATTCTTGGCATCTCACCATTCCCCTTTCTGATGTCTGAGGTGCTGCTGTCTAACATCGGAGGCGTGTCGACGCTGATTGGCGATCCTCCCAATATCCTCATCGGATCTGCGGCCGGATTTGGCTTTCTGGATTTTCTCACCCACCTGGCTCCGATCGTTCTTCTGACATGGCTTCTCGCTCAAGGTCTCCTTCTGCTGATGTTTAGGAGAGACTTGGCGAAAGAGCCATCGAATGTGGAGAGCCTGATGGGATTGGACGAAAAGCGCGCCATCGTCGATCCCGTGACCACGCAACGGATGTTGGTCACCCTCGGGGCAACGATCCTTCTGTTTTTCGTCCACGAGCTCATCGGACTGGAGCCTGGTTTGGTTGCGCTCATTGGCGCGTGTATGGGGCTGTTGTGGGTGCACCCAGATTTCGACAAGATCCTTCAAGACATTCACTGGGATGTTCTGCTGTTCTTCATTGCCCTGTTCATTATTGTGGGAGGATTGGAAGCCTCTGGAGTCATCGATTCGCTGGGCGGCAACATTGCTTCGCTCTCTCGGCAGAGTACGATGCTCGCTGCCGTCGTTGTGCTGTGGCTTAGCGCATTGGCTTCTGGCGTGATCAGCAATGTCCCGTTCACCATCGCCATGCTGCCCATCCTGAAAAGTCTGTCTACGCAGGGGATTGACGTAGCGCCTCTCTGGTGGGCATTGGCCATGGGCGTAGGTTTCGGGGCCAACTTATCCCCGCTGGGATCCGCCGCAAATGTGGTCGTCATCAGTCTCTCTGAATCCATGGGCGACAAGCTGACGCTGCGCAGATGGGTGTCGACCGCGACCGGAATTGCCCTTGCGACATGTGTTTTGGCGACGGTCGCCTTGATGGTTGCCATTCGATTCGGTCTCTTTTAGCCACCCGGTCTCTGGAGGGAGATGTCTTCGCAAATCATTACGACGATTGACACCCTGCAATTCGGCCTACCGCAGACCGGTGCCGTCTATCTTGTGAAGGGATCTTGCCCAGCCCTGCTCGAATCAGGAACCGCGTCATCTGTGCCCAGGATTCTCGATGTGCTCCACCGTGGAGGCCAACGAGGGGGTTCAATCCGCCCTCGCTTCATCTTCCTGACCCACATTCATCTGGATCATGCCGGTGG
>Ga0180007_10005134_pt1 | contig 13464 bp, 10 predicted proteins | sample MM_PC_MetaG_FD_121122 | JGI IMG/M metagenome (GOLD analysis project Ga0180007, IMG submission 121122) | Groundwater microbial communities from the Aspo Hard Rock Laboratory (HRL) deep subsurface site, Sweden - MM_PC_MetaG | ecosystem: Environmental > Aquatic > Deep subsurface > Groundwater... | reverse complement strand
TCTTATTAAGTGAAAAGTTAGGAAAGATTACCCAAGCTCAAAGAAATAGATTAACTAGGATTGAACAACAAGTAAATAGTTTGAATAATATGTCCAATAATTTATTAGAACTGCCTAAAATTGGTCTAGATAAAATAAGTTTAGAGAAAGTTTCTTTAAGCAAAATAATTAGAGAAACAGTGGATATCTTTAAAGAGGAATTTAAGAAGAAGGAACTTGATTTCAAATTAAAAGAAGATCAAGATTCTTATTACATCTTAGGAGATGAACCTAGTTTAGAGAGGGTATTTGTTAATTTAATCGATAATGCTATTAAATACACTCCTTTTAAGGGAAAGATAAGGTTAGAATTAAAAGGCGGGGAAGATGAGATTAAAGTTTATCTTACTAATACTGGTCTAGGTATTTTGCCAGAAGAGTTGCCTAAAGTCTTTGATAAATTTTTTCGTTCTTCATTAGTTTCTAAAGATGAGAAAGGTATCGGTTTAGGATTAAATATCGTCAAGAAAATTTTAGATCTTCACCAAGCTCTGATTGAAGTTTCGAGTGAAGTAAATAAAAGTAGCCAATTTTGTCTTAGATTTAAAAAGATTAGGGTAAAATGATTTATTTAAAGAGGAAAGTTATGAAGAAGATTCTGATAGTCGAAGACGATCCAGACATCATTGATATTTTAAAAGTAACCTTAGAAGATAAATATAAAATATTAGAGGCTTGCAATGGGATAAAAGCAGTCAATATGGTTTACGAACAAAATCCTGACTTAGTAATTTTAGATATTAATCTGCCAGAAATGAATGGTTACCAAGTATGCAGGCTATTGAAAGAAGACAAGAATTATCAATCTTTACCCGTTCTCATCTTAACTTCTAAAAGTCAAAAGAGAGATCGTTTTTGGGGAATGGAAGCTGGTGCAGATAAATATATTACTAAACCTTTTAATCCTGAGGAAGTATTGGATTGCATAGAAGAATTATTAATCAAGAAAGGTAAGTTTAGATGAGTGAGATTATCAAAAGAAGACAAGAATTATCAATCTTTACCCAACGAAGTATTAGACTGTCTAGAAGAATTATTAATCAAGAAAGGTAAGTTTAAATGAGTGATGGTTTATTAACTAAAGAAACACTTGAGGTTGAATTATTAAAGAAGAAAGTAAAAGGACTTTCTTTAATTGTGGAAATTATTAAAGATATTAACTCTACCTTAGATCTGGAATCACTTCTTAAAAAGATTATCGAAGGAGCTACTTTCATTTTAAATTCAGAAATTGGTTCGCTAATGTTATTTAATCAAGAGTTTAATTGCCTTACCATTAAGGTAGCCAAAGGATTAAGTAAAAAAGTGATCCAGGAAACAAGAATCAAAGTTGGGGAGAGTTTGTCAGGTTGGGTCTTTAAGCATGGGAAACCTTTATTAATCTCAGATATTGAAAAGGATAGCAGGTTTGCTAATAAAGAGAGCAGTGAAAAGTATTACACTAAATCTTTTATTGGCGCTCCCCTCATTGTCAAGGATAAGGTTATGGGGGTAATCAATATTAATAATAAGATTTCTAAAGATGTTTTTGAGGTGGATGATCTTTGGTTATTAGAGACTTTTGCTAGCGAAGTAGCCATAGCTATGGATAATTCTAAGTTATATGAAGAAACAAAGAAAAGAGTAGAAGAATTATCTAATATGACTAAAGAACTTGCCGCCAGTAAGTTGGTTGTTTCTAAAGTTAATCTGCTTTTAGACAAGAAGCTTTATGATTTAACGCTCATTAATAAGATTAATAAAGTCGTAAATCCAGCTTCTCGGCATAAGGATGTGGTAATTGCGGTAGTTAAGGTAATAAACGAAATTATTGATTACCATATTCTTTCTTTTCTTTTAATAAATGAAGAAGAGGAGGGGGAATTATTCATAGATTCTCCCTACTCGTTAGATCAAGGATACCTTAAAAAGATTAAGACCCAAGTTATAGAAAAGTATAATAATTTTTCAGATAGATTAGAGTTTAAAGAAAATAAGGTCAAGGAAGTCTCTTTAAATTCTATGTTAGTAGAAACAAGCCAGGTAAGCAATGCTGAAATTGCTTCCATTTTATTCTTACCTATCAAAACAGCTAATAAAGTAGTGGGCCTGATCTTTCTGGGGCAATTTAAAAGAAGAGCCTTTAGCAAAGAAGATCTTCGACTTTTAACTTTGATCCGAGATCACTTAATGATAATTTTAGAAAATTCTCTGCTTTATGAAAAATTAGAGAAGCTATCTATTACTGATGGATTAACTAAGTTGGCTGTTCATAGACACTTTCAAGAAGCCTTGATTAATGAGCTAAAAAATGCAGCCGTGGATTCTCATCTCGTTTCATTGTTTATGATTGATATTGATTATTTTAAAGAATATAACGATCGGTATGGGCATCCTACTGGAGATATTGTCTTGCGGGAAATTGCTCAAATCTTGTTAGAAACTACTCGAGTTACCGATATTGTGGCTAGATATGGTGGAGAAGAATTTGGAGTTATTTTGCCCTGGACAAATAAAGAAGAAGCTATTGTTTTAGGGAAAAGGATTATTAAGAAGGTAGAAAGCTATAAATTTCCTAAAGAAGGTAATCAAAAAGGAAAGAGGATTACGGTAAGTATTGGATTAGCCACGTATCCTGATGATGCTTTAACTAATGTTGTTTTAATCGAGGAAGCAGATAAAGCTTTATACCAAGCTAAAAAGGAAGGTAAGAATCAAATTTGTTTTTGTAAAGATTTAATTATCGAGTATGTTCATAAACTACCTATTAAAGCTAAAAAAGTAGTGGTGCTCGGTGATTTTAATAATTGGTCGAAAGATAAACATTTCTTAGAAAATATTGGTGAATCGAAGTGGAGGATTAAGATTAAACTCTTTCCTGGCAGCTATAGGTATAAATTTTTAATCAATGAGACTATTTGGCTTTCTGATTCACAAGCTACTGAATATATAGAAGATGATACCGAAGAAAAAGTTTCTCTTTTGGTGGTGAAATAAAGATGAAGCTTACTTCTAAAATTCGGAATTTTGCTATCGTGGCTCACATTGATCATGGTAAATCAACTTTAGCTGATAGGTTGATTGAAGATACCAATACTTTAGGAAAGCAAAAAGTAGAAAAAGATCAAATCTTAGACAATATGGATTTAGAGAGAGAACGAGGAATTACCATAAAAGCTCATCCCATAAGGCTATCTTACCAAGTTGAAGCTGGCCAAGGCGAAACTTATATCTTAAATTTAATTGATACTCCTGGTCATGTTGATTTTACTTATGAAGTTTCTCGAAGCTTAGTAGCTACTGAGGGAATAATATTGTTAATTGATGCTTCTCAAGGAGTAGAAGCTCAAACCCTGGCTCACGCCAACTTAGCTAAATCCTTATTTAAAAAGATTATTCCTTGTATCAACAAGATAGACCTACCTAATGCTAATTTAGATTCTACCCTACACCAGATTGAAAAAGCGCTAAACTTAGATCCTGATGAAACTATCTTAGTCAGCGCTAAAGAAGGGATAGGAATTAAAGATTTATTAGAAGCTATTATTAAGAAAATTCCCCCACCCCAAGGAAATAAAAATGAACCTCTTCAAGCTTTGGTATTTGACTCCTGGTTTGATCCTTATAAAGGAGTAATAATCTACCTTAGAGTAGTCAATGGTTTGATTAAAACAGGAGATCAAATTATCTTGATGTCTAATCATAAAAGCTACATAGTTACCGAAGTAGGAGTATTAACTTTAGGTTTACACCCTAAGGAGAAATTAGAAGCAGGAGAAGTAGGCTATATCTTTGCTGGAATTAAGGATATAGAAGATGTGAACATGGGAGAGACGATTACTTTAAAGAGTAATCCTGCTTTACAATCTCTACCGGGTTATAAAAAAGAAAAACCAATGGTCTTTTGTAGTTTTTATCCTATAAATTCTTCTGATTATTCAAAATTAGGCGAGGCTTTTAAAAAATTAAGACTTAATGATGCTTCTTTTACTTACGAAGGAGAATCTTCTAATGCTTTAGGATTTGGATTTAAGTGTGGGTTTTTGGGAGTTTTACATAAAGAGATTATTCAAGAAAGGATAGAAAGAGAGTATAACATTGAGTCAATTCTTACTTCTCCTAATGTCTTGTATCAGATAACCAAAAAAGATCATAGTGTCATTGAAGTTAGTAATCCGGCTTTATTTCCTAATCCTGGTGAAGTCTTAAAAATGGAAGAGCCTTATATTTTAGCCACCATTATTACTCCTTCTGACCATATTGGTCCTTTGATAGATTTACTTAATAGTCGAAGAGGTAAGCAAAAATCTTTTGTCAGCTTAGATGACAAGAGAGTAATCCTTGCTTACGAGTTACCCTTAGCTGAAGTCATTATAGATTTTTACGATAAGTTAAAATCCTTGAGTCATGGTTATGCTTCTTTTGACTATGAACATATTGGCTATCGGGAAAGCAAGTTAGTTAAATTAGAGATTTTAATCTTAGGCGAGGTCATAGATGCTCTTTCCCTGGTAGTTTTTCACGAGAAAGCCCAGACCACAGGAAGAAGTATAGTCGAAAGACTACGCGGGATAATTCCTCGTCAGAATTTTGTTCTCCCTATTCAAGCAGCGATAGGTAGTAAAATTATTGCCCGAGAAACTATACCTGCCTTTCGTAAGGATGTAATAGCAAAATGTTACGGAGGGGACATTACCAGAAAGAGAAAGCTATTAGAGAAACAAAAATTAGGGAAAAAGAGATTGAAGCAAGTAGGAAAAGTAGCTATTCCTCAAGAAGCCTTTCAAGCGATCTTGAAGATTTAAAGAAATGAATTACTTGGTCATTTTTTTCGCGGTTATTATTTTTTTCTCTTCAAATTTATGGGCAGAGGAAAAGGTAATTATTGAACAGGCAGAAGAGTTAAGTTTTGAGGGTAAAGAAGAAAAAAGAGTGATCAATCTTACCGGTAATGTTAAACTTCTTCACGAAAAGACTACCTTGCAAGCCCAATCAGTCCAGTTTTTTCCACACCTGAAAAGATTAATTGCTGAAAAAGAAGTATCCTTAAAGGATGAAGATCAGGAAGTTTTTGGGGATACTTTAAGCTTAAATCTAGATAACTATCAAGGTCAAATGATCAATATCTCTTCTTATCATCAGCCTACTTTTTATAAAGGAAAGGTAGCCCATATTAAAGCTAAAAATCACTATGAGATTGAAGAAGGGGACTCAACTACTTGTCGATGTGAACAACCTCATTATACCATGGAAGCAGAAAGTATTGATTTAAAGATTAAAGATAGAGTTTTAGCTAAGCATATCTTTCTTAAGGTAGGGGGGACACCTATATTTTATCTTCCTTTTTGGTGGTCTTCTTTAGAAGACAAGCATACTCATTTGAGTGTTAAGCCTGGCTATAGCCAGATAAATGGCTGGACAACCTCAGTTAAGTATGGTTATTATTTAAATAAGCTAAATTCAGGTTTGTTGTTATTGGATTATTATGAGTTAAGGGGTTGTGGTTGGGGAATTAATCATGGGTATAACTTTAAAGATCAAGGTAAAGGAAGATTGAATTTTTATTACCTCAAAGAAAGAAAAGAAGATTTAAAGATTAAAAAGAGGTGGAATTTATCTAATTATTACTACCAAACTTTTCCTAATGATTTGACCTTGGTCTCTAATCTTAATTACATTAGTGATAAGTCTTTTAGTAAAGACTATCTGGAAAGTATGGATGGTTTTATAAATGAAATTACCTCAAGTATTTCCTTAACCAGGACCAGGCCAGCTTATACCCTTAGAGGTACTTATGACCGATATGATCTTTTAGATAGAGACAAAGACGAGATGATCAAGAAGAAAGAAAAATTGCCCGAGATCACTTTTGATACTAAAAAGTTAGAAATTAAGAGAAGTGGTTACTACTATAAAGTTTTTACTCAATTAGGAAGAACATATCAAGATCGATATTATCGTAATTTCTGGGAAGGAAGAGTAGAGTTTCTTAAAAGTTACTCTTTGAGAAGATATAAGATAGGCAAGTGGCTTTCTTTTTCTCCTTGTTTGGGAATAGAAGGGGATTGGAAAGATCAGGAGAGTGTTTATCAAGAGGATCCTTATTTTAATGCTCATTATTATACTAATCTTTCCCTGCCCATAAATTTTTATTCTGGAAAAATTAGAGTTATTCCTCAATATAGTTATAAAAGAAGTTTAAAAGATTTGAAGAGCAAAGAAAATGAAGTAAAGTTAAATTATCTTCATCCCCTGAGAAAGGGTATAAGTTTTAATACTACTTTTGGATATAACTTTTTAAAGAAGGAATATAATAATTTAATTTCTCAATTAACCCTAAAAAAGCAAGAGATTAAATTAAGAGATGGCTTAAACTTAAAAGAAGTTAGTTTTATTTTAAATAAAAATTATAGTTTAAAAAACCAGAAGATAGAGAGTATTGAGGGTTCTTTAACTTGTAATCTTGAAAAAAACAAGAAAGACTACTATCTATCTCTGGCTAATAGCTATGTGCCTGAAGTTACCTGGCAACTTAAGAGTAAGTTTTCTACCAACTTTATTAAATATTTACCATTAAGTATAGCTATTTGGTATGATTTAAAAAGACAAGAACTTCAACAAGGGGAAATAATCTTAAAGAGAGATCTTCATTGCTTGGAGTCAGAGTTAAATATTCAAAGATATAAGACTTATGGAAGTAAGCCATGGGAGACAAAAGTTTTATATAAGATTAACTTAAAAGAATTTAAGAGATTACAGTCGAGTATTTTTCAAGGTGGAAATGTAGGAAGTTTTGGCTGGGGAGATATTTTTACCAACTAAGATCCAAATAAATCAAGTTGGCAAAAAGTAGTTAAAGAAGACGGTAGTCCTTAGACCATAGACTCAAGACGGCCAGGGAAGGTTTTTGTTAATATATGCAATCTGATAAATAACTTGTATTTCCGCCCCCTACCCCCGCCAGCGGGGGATAAGCTCGAGGCTGTCCCCCGCTGGCGGGGGTAGGGGGTGGATTTTCCCTACGAGGTATGTCAACTTAATTAATGGATTGCATATAACTACTATAGTAGTCAGAAAATAAAGATAACTGAAGGCTGAACGTTTATTTTTATAAGGAGTTTTAATGTTAAGACAAGATATAAATATCCAACAAAGACAAATCTTAATTCCTCAACTCCAGCAAAGTTTAAAGATTCTTCAACTTTCAAATGTAGAATTAATAGAGGAAATTAAGAATGAAGTGTTAGAGAATCCTTTTTTAGAAGAAGTAGAAGTATCTCCTTTGGAAAGGTTAGAAGATTTAAAAAAAGAAAGGGACTTGGAAAAGGTTATCCATGATCTCGAAGAAGAGGCAGCAATATCTGGAACTTTAAAGAATCCAGATAATATCGTGAGAGAATCTCAAGGCATCGAATGGTTAGCTTCAGAAGAAGATACTTTATACCATTACTTACTCCATCAACTTCAACTTCTCTCTTTAAGTGAAAAAGAATTCCTTATTGGCAGACTCCTTCTAGAAAGAATAACACCTAATGGCTATTTAGAGGGTGACTTAGAATCTATTGCCGAAATAGTTAAAGAAGAAGTTAAGGCGGTAGAAGAGGTTTTACAGAAGATTCAGAACTTTGAACCTCCAGGGATAGGAGCAAGAAATTTAGAAGAAAACTTACTTATCCAAGCTAATTATTTAGGCATATTAGATCAAAACTTAGAGCAGATTATCAAGAGTTATCTACTTAGTATCCAGAAAGGCGAATATAAGAAGATTGCTTTGGGTTTAAATATTTCTCAAGAAAGAGTGCTGGACTATATTAGCCAGATTAAGACTTTAGAGCCCAAACCTACCAGGCTTTACGGAAGAGCAAATCCTTTATATCTAGTGCCAGATGTCATCATTACCAAACAAGATTCTAGCTATCTAATAGAATTGTATAACGATTGGTTGCCTCCTCTTCAGATTAGTTCATACTACACCTTCTTATTAAAGAAGGAAGATATTCAAAAGGAGATTAGATCTTATCTCATCGAGCGATTAAAGAAAGCTAAATGGTTTCTCAGAAGTATTGATCAACGTCAGCAAACTATTTTAGCTATTGCTGAGGCTATTTTTAGCTATCAGAGGGAATTTTTAGAAGACGGGCCAGATAAGTTAAAAGCTTTAAAGATGGAAAGCATTGCTAATTCCCTGGGAGTTCATTTAAGTACAGTTAGTCGAGCTGTGGCTAATAAATATCTTCAAACACCACTTGGTTTTTTTAGCTTTAAATACTTCTTTGCTGGTGGAAAAGAGAATGCTTCTGGCGAGAAAGTTTCTAAAGTAGGGATCAAGGAGATCTTAAAGAAAATTATAGATCAAGAAGAAAAAGATGCTCCTTTAAAGGATGAAGAGATTATTGGAAAGCTTAAAGAGCAGGGTTTTAAGCTGGCTCGTCGCACGATAGCTAAATATAGAGAAGAGTTAGGCGTCCTTCCTTCAAATTTAAGGAAAAAGAGATCAGGTTAAAAAAGGAGTAAAGTAAGAAATGAAAGTGACCGATGAAATTATTAAAAGTCGTCTTGAAAAATTAGAAAGACTAAAGGAAGAAGGAATAGATCCTTTTGGAGGCAGGTATGAAGTTAATAGTAATTCCCAAGAGATTAAAGAACATTTTAAAGAGGGGGAAGAAAAGACAGTCAAGATAGGAGGAAGAATTATCTTTCTTCGTCAACATGGGAAGGCTTGTTTTGCTAACATCAAAGATGCCAAAGGAGAGATTCAAGTTTATGCTAAATATGATCTTTTAGGAGAAAAGAATTATCGTTTTTTTACTAAGTTAGACATAGGAGACTTTATCGGGGTTTCAGGTAAAGTCTTTAGAACCTTAAAAGGAGAGATTACTATCTCCGTAGAAGAGTTTACTTTTTTAACTAAGTCCTTACATCCACTTCCAGAAAAGTATCATGGACTGCAGGATGTTGAGCTTCGTTATCGTCAAAGATACTTAGATTTAATGGTCAATAAGGAAGTGACGAATGTTTTTATTCTTAGAAGTAAGATTATTCATAAAATAAGGGAATTTTTAAATAAAGAAGATTTTTTAGAAGTAGAAACACCAATGATGCATCCTATTGCCGGAGGTGCCCTAGCTCGTCCTTTTGAAACTTATCACCATGCTTTAAATATGAAGCTTTTTTTAAGAATTGCTCCTGAGTTATATTTAAAGAAGTTAATCATAGGGGGTCTTAATAAAGTTTATGAATTAAATCGTTGTTTTCGCAATGAAGGAATCTCTATTAAACATAATCCAGAATTTACCATGATCGAGATTTATCAAGCTTTAGCTGATTACTTAAGCATGATGGATCTCACCGAGAGATTAATAAAATTTGTGGCTTTAGAAACCTTAGGTTCTTTAAAGTTATCCTATCAAGGTCAACCAATAAACTTAGAGGAACCTTGGAGAAGAATGACCTTATTAGAGGCGGTCAAGAAATACACTGGAGAAGATTTAACTTCTTTGGACAAAGTGAAAGAATTGGCTTTAAAGTTACAAGTAGAATTTCAAGAAGAAGAAAATGAAGGAGAAGTCTTAGACCATATCTTTGGAAAATATGTCGAGCCAAATTTAATAGCCCCTACTTTCATTATGGATTATCCTACCGTAGTTTCTCCTTTAGCTAAAAAGAAGAAGGATCCTTTGTGGGTAGAAAGGTTTGAATTATACATGGCGGGACAAGAACTCGGTAATGCTTATTCAGAATTAAATGACCCTTTCGAGCAAAGGGAAAGGTTTAAAGCTCAGAAAAAGGAAAAGATGGATGAAGATTTCTTGCAAGCTTTAGAATATGGTCTTCCACCTACCGGCGGGTTGGGGATTGGTATTGATAGATTAGTCATGATCTTAGCTGATGTTTCTTCAATCAAAGAGGTAATATTATTTCCCCAGCTTCGACCTACAGAAGATTAAATATTTACTTTATTTTTAAGGAGGAAAAAAGTGATTCAGTTATTAGTAAAAGGTGGCGTGGTAATGATTCCCATCTTTATTTGTTCAATTATCGCTCTGGCTATTATCATTGAAAGAGCTTATGTCTTAATAAGACTTAGAAGAAGATCCAAAGAATTTATGCCTAATTTGAGAATGATCTTAGAGAAAGAAGATTATCAACAAGCCAAATTTTTTTGCGAGGAAGAAGATTTTATAGTGGCTTTGATCTGGAAAGAAGGTTTAGAGAGAATCTTACAAAAAAAGAAAGATTTCAAAGAAGTAATAGCTCATAAATCAGAAGATTTAGTCTTATCCTTAGAAAAAGGGTTAAATACTTTAGCTACCGTAGCTCATATTTCTCCTCTTTTAGGATTATTAGGGACCGTGACCGGAATGATCAGAGCTTTTATGGTCGTAGAGCAGTTAGCAGGAAGAGTTAACGCCACTTCTTTAGCTGGAGGGATTTGGGAAGCTTTGATTACTACCGCCGCTGGATTAGTAGTAGCTATTCCAGCTATGGCTGCTCACCATTATTTAGTAGATGGAATCAATCATGTAATTAAAGAGATAGAGGAAGACTCCTATCAGTTAGTAAGCTTGATTGGTGATAAAGATAAACCATCAGGAGATCTTTTATGAAGTTTAGGAAAGTTTTAGTTTTAAAGGCTCGTCTGGATATGGCTCCATTAATTGATGTTGTCTTTTTACTACTGATCTTCTTTTTGTTAACCTCCTCTTTTGTTTTACAACCAGGAATTAAAGTAAAGTTACCTAAAGCTAAAACTACCGAGATATCAAAGGAAGAAGAAGTGTATATTACTATTGATAAGGATAACTTTCTTTATCTTAATGAAAAGTTAATCCCTGAAGAAGAATTAAATAAGAGATTGCTAAGGCTGGCTAGCGAAGATCCTAATAAGTTAGTCATTGTCAAAGCAGATCAAGATGTTCGACATGGAAGGGTAGTCGGAGTATTAGATCAGATAAAAAGATCAGGTTTAAGTAAATTAGCCATTGCTACTCAGCCAGAGGAAGTAAAGAGTCAAGATTAAAGGTGGAAGATAGCCAAGAAGGAAGGGTTAATGAAAGAAGTAAGATTTACTAAATTTCTCATGATTTCTATGTTTATTCATCTTGTTTTTGGACTAATATTGTCGAGAGTACCTATAAATTATAATCGATCTTCTACTTTTAAAGTAATTGAAATCTCTTTAATAGATCTTGTCCCTGATAATTATTTAGTAATTGCTAAAGGCATGGTCAAAGAGATTTGCGAAAGAAAAGAGATGTTAAAATTTAAGGAGAAGAACAAAAGTAGTGAGGTAAAACTTACCTCACTGTTAGAGAGTTTTCAAGCTAAAAAGGAAGGAATGATAGAGGAAGATCCTTTAATTTTAAAGAAGTTAGAAGAGGTTAAACCTAAAAATCGTTTAAAAGAAGACTTTATTTCTAAGCAAGTCTCTATCACTAAGGAAATATTGCCGTATCAATTAAATTCTGGTTTGGCCATGGCCAAAGACATAGAGGAGGAAATGCCTATTTCTTTTCCTCGGGCTAAAGAGAAGGAAAGACTAATGATCCAAGAAGATAAAGATTTATTAAATAATATTACTTGCACCACTAAGATTAGCGGCCCTGTATTTCTTAGAAAAATTTTACATCAAGAAAATTTCCCCATTCCTTCTTGGTTAGAAAGAGAAGGAATTACTTGGCGAGGTAAATTTAAATTTTGGGTGCTGCCCGATGGTTATGTAGATAAGGTCTCAGTAGAAGAGTCTTTTGGTGATAGAAGGGTAGATTCTTTAGCTTCCCAAATTATTTCGAAATGGAGATTTTCAAAACTCCCAGATTATTTAAAGAAAAAAGAAGAGTGGGGGTTAATTGATCTAAAAATCTTGTTGAGATAACGACCTAATCTTACTATATTATACTCAACTAAATGGTAAAGAAAGAGTTGCCGGTTTGAGAAGGCTAATAAAATCAACGCTCAAATTTATCCGGGAGTGTTCATTCTAAGAGAGGAGGTTTTAAGATGGAACAGAAATTAACGGTAAAAGACAAGAAAGAGGATATGCTCAAGGCTTATGAAGAGTTGTTGGCTAAGTATAAGGAAAAAGAGAAGGTTGTTAAGATAGTAGATAAAGAGGTTGAAGTAAAAAAAGTAGCTGAAAATACTGTAGTAAAGAAGGCATCAACTTATACAGTAGAAGGTATTGTCAAAGGATTGGCTGAACTTAAATTGGATTTGAGTAAGACACTGGCTGATCTGTCGGATAAGCTCATAACAGAGGCGAATAAATTAGAGGAAATTCAACAAGCAATTGTTATAGAAACCGGGAGCCTTGAAGAGATTCATGATATTAAAGTTGCTGCCAATACTCTATCTACCCTTATTCAGACACATGAAGGGAAAAAGAAATCTTTTGAAGAAGAGATGGCAATTATAAGGGAGCAGTGGAAAAAGGAACAAGAAGAGCACGAATTATCTCTCAAAGAGAGGGATGCAAATCTTAAGAAAGAGAGAGAAAGAGCGGCAGAAGAGTATGCTTACAACTTAGCCCTGTCAAGAAAGAAAGATAAGGATACTTATGAAGAAGAAAAGAATGCCTTAAAGAAAGCTCTTAAAGAAGAAAAAGCAGCTCAAGAGAAGGAGTTAGCACAAAGAGAATCTGCTGTGGCTATTCAAGAATCAGAAACAGCAGAATTAAAGGCTAAGATAGGAGTTTTCCCAACTGAACTTACAAAAGCAGTTGATAAGGCTGAGAAGGAAGCAATTGCCCTGACTGAAAAACAAGCTAAACAGAAAGCAGAACTATTAGCCAAAGAAGTTGAAGGAGAGAAAAAGGTTGCCGAACTTAAGATTAAAAATCTTGAAGATACTGTGGCAAAACAAGTAGCTCAAATCGAAAGTTTAAGTAAAGAATTGAGTAATGCTACCGCCAAGGTGCAGGATATTGCAGTTAAAGCTATTGAGGGGGCTTCTGGAGTTAGAGCCCTGACAGCCGTTAATGAAATTGCCCTTGAACAAGCAAGAAATGTGAGCATTAAGAAATAATGGTAAGCGTTCGCGTGTCAAGATAAGCTCTTTGAAGCCTAATTGACATTGGGGACATTGAAAAGACAGGGGTGGATGAATTCTCAAAAAGATACAAAAGGAGTTACTATGGCCAAAATATTGATTGTTGATGATGAAAAGGACTTAGCTATTACATTAGGGGATATCCTTGAACTTGAAGGGCATCAGGTAACCTCAGTATTAGATGGGTATAAGGCAATTGAGGAGACAAAGAATACCCATTATGACCTTATTCTGATGGATATTAGATTACCGGGGATAAATGGGGTGGAGACATTTATCCAGATTAAAAAGATTGACCCGAAGGTAAAGGTAGTGATGATGACCGGGTTTGCGGTAGAGGATTTGATTGAAGAGGCAATTAAACAAGGGGCTTATGCCTGCATCCATAAACCATTTGAT
>Ga0180007_10005133_pt1 | contig 13465 bp, 11 predicted proteins | sample MM_PC_MetaG_FD_121122 | JGI IMG/M metagenome (GOLD analysis project Ga0180007, IMG submission 121122) | Groundwater microbial communities from the Aspo Hard Rock Laboratory (HRL) deep subsurface site, Sweden - MM_PC_MetaG | ecosystem: Environmental > Aquatic > Deep subsurface > Groundwater... | reverse complement strand
GAAGAAAGGCATAAGATTAAGGTAGAAGAAAAAGGAATAAAAAGAGTTAGTCTTCTTTAAGTTAGCTTCAACTAATAATGCCAAGAAGGTTTAAAAAAGAAAACGCTTGACAACGTTTTCAAGATAGGGGGAGAGATTTGTCCAAAACATAGAAAAATAGATATTTGTCTGATTTAATAAGTTACAAGGTGTGATTAAAAAGGCTGAACTAGAATCAAATTAGGTTTCTTTTTAATTCAAGCTTTGGGAAAATTCATTAATGCTTCTATGAAAATCGTAGAAATTAGGTTAATCTGTCTTGTAAGTTTTCATAATTAGAATTGCTGACCCTCATCAGAAAATACTTGCCTAAGAAGACCGATTTTGCTATAATTACCAAAGAGCAAGTCAAATGCATCGAAATGGAGTTGAGTAATAGACCTCGTAAATGCCTTAATTATCAGACTTCATTAGAAGTCTTTAAGTCGAGTGTTGCACTTCATAGTTGAACTTGTGAGTTTTGTTTTATGGTAATAACCTATTTAAAGAAAAAATGGAACATGTTTTGGGACAAAGATTTGATATCAAGAAGGCAGTAGCAAACCTAAAATGTGAACCCGTTCCCGATTACCGATTGCCAATGGGATACAATAAAGCCCGACGGTCAACCAAGCAGATCTCTTGATACGACTAAGGCCGAAAAAGAGTTTGACTTCATAGCAAAAACGAAGTTTGAAGAAAGTCTGAAAAACTATTGAGTGGTATAAACACTTTTTAAAAAATTAAGGAGGACTATTTGAAAGTTTTAATTATAGGTATCACAGGATTTGCTGGGACTCATATGTATCATTTTTTGTCACATATAACTGGTATTGATCTATATGGGACATTTAGGCATTCCACAAAAAATAGAAATATTGCAGATAATTTCAATAAAGCAATGCTTCTTGAATGCGATGTCAATGATGTCTATTCTCTGGAAAAGGTATTGAGTGAAGTTCAACCTGATATCATCTTTCATTTTGCTTCCTATGTCTCGGTTTTTAGTTCTTTTAAAAATCCACTCCCGACTTTCCAAACAAATATAATTGGAACAGCAAACCTGCTGGAAGGTGTAAAAAAGATTGTACCAGAGGCAAAGACTCTAATTCCTGGTTCAGCCGAAGAGTATGGAAATGTCCCAGAAGACAAAATGCCGATAAAGGAAGACTATCCATTAAATCCTGTTAATCCGTACGCTATTAGCAAAAAGGTTCAGGAAGAAATTGGACTTTACTATTTTAAAACCTTTGGACTAAATATTTATTTTACGAGAACATTTCATTATACAGGGCCGAGGCAGCCTTTAGGTTTTGTCTGTTCAGATTTAGCTAAACAAGTGGTTAATGCTGAAAATGGGAAAATTAAAAACATAAAGGTTGGCAATCTTGAGGCGAAAAGAGATTTTACGGATATAAGGGATGTAGTGAAAGCTTATTGGATAGTCATTAATAGTGGTAAGGCTGGCGAAGTCTATAATGTATGTAGTAGAAAGTCTATTAAAATTCGGGAAATACTTGACAAGTTAATTAAATTCTCAGGGAAAGATATTCCAGTGGAGATAGACGAAAATAAGCTCAGGCCATCCGATATCCCTGACTTTGTGGGAGATAATATGAAACTAAAAAGTATAGGCTGGATGCCTGAATATACAATAGACGATTCTTTAAAAGGGCTTTTGGAATGGTGGAGAAATGAAATTAGAACGAATTAAACCTGAAAGAAGGGTCTTTGTTGGAGATTTTCGGATTGATGAAGATGAAAAAAAGGCTATTTTGGAGGTAATAGAGGGTGGAAGAATATCTGAATGGAAAAAGGTAAAGGAATTTGAACGGCTTTTTGCAGAGTATATAGGCACAAAATATTGTTTGGCTGTAAGCTCTGGGACATCAGCATTAATAGTGGGGTTACTAGCGCTGCTATATGATGAAAGGTTTCCAAAGGCTAAAAAAGGGGCAAAAATTATAACAAGCCCTGTGACATATATTTCGACAACAAATGCAATTGTTTTAGCTGGTTTTGAACCAGTGTTTGTTGATATAGACAAAAGAACCTTCAAATCAAATGTAAATCAAATAGAAGATATTCTTAAGAGGGAAAATCCAGATAGTTATGCGGGTATTCTTCCTGTTCACCTGATGGGATATCCAAATAATATGGATGAAATAAATACTATAGCTGATAGGTATGGTTTATTTATATTTGAAGATTCAGCACAAGCCCACGGCACAATGTATAATGGCAAAAAGGCAGGTGCTTTAGGCTTGCTTGCAGATTTTTCCTTTTATATAGCCCACAATATACAGGCAGGTGAGATGGGATGTGTAACTACTAATGACGAAAAGATTTTTAAGTTAATGGTGCAATTAAAAGCAAACGGTCGTCTGTGTGATTGTCCTGTGTGTACAAGGAATAAAGGTGTCTGTCCAGGTGCTAAAAAGTATGGCTATAACGAAGACGATGATTATGATCCAAGGTTTACCCATGAATATGTAGCATATAATTTCAAAACTACTGAGTTCACTGCTACCCTTGGAGTTTCACAGGTTAAAAAAGCTGATTGGATATTTAGAAAAAGACAGGAAAATGTAAAGTATCTAAATGAGAGACTGAGAAAGTTTGAAGAATTATTTTATCTTCCTATTTATGATGAGAATGTGAGCTATCTTGCGTATCCAATCATAATAAAAGAAAATTCAAGAAATATTACCAGAAAGTGGCTGAGAAAGAATTTAGAGAACGAGGGGATAGAAAACAGACCACTTTTTGGCTGCATTCCTACACAGCAACCAGCTTATTCTTATCTAAAAGAGATATATAAAGACAGATTGCCTGTAGCTGATTATATTGGCAGAAATGCTTTTTATATAGGATGTCATCAATATTTGGAGGAAAAAGATTTGGAATATATATTTGAAGTTTTCGAGGAGCTTTTCAAGTTAGGAGTTGTTGACAAATGACGAGAATCTTATTCATTGATGCCAATAGGTATTGGGATGATAAGCGGGAGTTTGAGACTATGGTTGATCACCCCGGGATTTTATATTTGTGCAGCTATTTGAGGCAGGAATTCGGACCAAACTACTTTGACATAAAAATTATTTACAGGGATATTGAAAAGAGCTTGGCCCGCTTCAAACCAGATGTAGTAGGAATATCAACCGTTACACAGAATTTCAATATAGCAAAAAGATATGCAAGACTGGCCAAATCCGCCGGATGCAGTGTCGTTGTGGGTGGAGCGCATATCTCCGCAATGCCGGATGCTCTGTCAGCTGATATGGATGTTGGCGTTGTGGGGGAAGGTGAGGAGACTTTTGTAGAATTGATGAAATTGTATGAAAGGGAAAAGATATTTGCGAATAAAGAACTGCTTCACCAAATAAAAGGCATTGTATATAACCATAATGACAAAAATATTCAAACAGAGCCAAGACCATTAATCGCTCCCTTAGATAAGATACCTTTTCCAGCTCGAGACCTGTCATACATTGACAGGAGCGGCGGTATTTTTACTTCAAGGGGATGCCCGTATAAATGTCGTTTTTGCTTCACAACACGACATTGGCAGAAGGTTAGGTTTTTTTCTCCGAGCTATGTCGTTAGGGAAATTAAAGAGGTTGTTGAAAAACACTACGCAAAACACATAATCATCTATGATGATTTGTTTATTTCCAATAAAAAAAGACTCGCCTCGATAGTGGAGCTGCTAAAAAAAGAGAAGATACCTAAAATCATTAGTTTTAATTGTAATGTACGAGCGGATCATGTAGATGACACGACTGCATTGCTTCTGAAAGAAATGAACGTTAGAGACGTTTTTATGGGAGCAGAATCGGGCGTCCAGAGAACCCTGACCTACTTAAAGGGGGATAAAATAACGGTAGAACAGAATAAGATGGCGATTGATATATTAAATAGATACGGTATTCGGTGTGTTGCGGGAATCATAATCGGGTCACCTACCGAAACAAAAGAGGAGATACTGGGTACCTTAAAATTTGTCAAAGAATCTAAGCTGGACAAGTTTTATGTTTTCACTTTAACCCCGCTGCCGGGCACACCTGTATGGGATTACGCACTAAAGAGAGGGATGGTATCCAATGATATGGATTGGGATAAATTGAGGATGGAGTTCAGTGAAATTCCGGACAAAGCTATTGTTTTGTCAGAGGTGCTTACCCGAGATGAGTTGTTTGAGCTGTACCGACTATTTGAAAACGAAAAAGAAATCAGGGACTTTAAAGATTTTAGAACAACAAATCTACGCGTACTGAAAGATGTAATCCATAATCCAATGTTTTTTTTAAAGAAGTTGTCCAGTGCTATCAGGAAAGGAGATATCTCACGTATTATTGCATTTGTCTATGGAATCATTAGATTAATGGTTCTTTCTTTTGGATCTAAAAATGGATTTAAAAACAAAAACTATAAATAATGCTATCTGGAGTGCGGCTGGTTTTATTTTGCCGCTAATCTTATTTTTAATTACAACTCCATACTATGCTGAGAAATTAGGCCCAACTCCATTTGGGATACTTTTTCTCGTATTAGCAGTAATTGGTTATTTTTCAATTTTTGACTTTGGTTTTTCTTCAGCAACCTTAAAATATCTTTCAGAATATATAGGCAAAGAAGATAGTAAAAAAATAAAAGAAATTATAAGCGGTTCTTTTACAATTCACTTGGCGCTTGGAATTTTCGGTTCATTAGCTATTTTATTAAGTGTTGATTTTATTGTGGATAAGATATTCAGGGTAGAAGAGAGGAATATCGAGGCTGCAAAATTTGCTTTTTATGTTGCCTCATTCGCTTTTACTTTTAAAATGTTATCAACTGTTTTCAATGCGATAATCAGAGCGTTTCAAAGATATGATTTGGTGACTAAAATAGGATTAGTATTCTCGGCTGCTAATTTAATGGGTGGAGTGTTCCTACTTTATTTAGGGTTTAGATTAAAGGCTATAATTATTTGGTATTTTTTACTAATAATTTTACAGTTGCCTGTTTTTATAGTTACCTGCCGAAAATTATTTACAGAGTTCAAAATCCATCTGGGTATAAAAAAAGGCATATTAAAAATGCTTTTTAATTTTAGCTGGCCTGCTTTTATTAGTGGAGTTTCAGGTATGTTAGCTATTCAGTTTGACAAAGCCCTTATAGGTGCAATGATAAGTGTAGCGGCTGTTACTTTTTATACTATACCTGCTGAATTATCAATAAGAATCCATTCATTTATAGCAAATTTTTCACAGATTATTTTCCCCCTTTCCAGCGAGTTGAAGGCAAAAGAAGACAATTCAAGATTGGAATATCTCTACTTTAAAAGTAACAAAATTATAATTATGATTGCAACTTCTGTTATTGTGCCACTGTATGTCCTTTCAGATAAAATTATTTCCTTTTGGATGGGGTCTGATTTCGCAAATAAAACTGGTTTCGTTTTTCCAGTACTATTGATTTCATATTACATTGTCATATTTACCATCGTTCCGTATTTTTTCTTAAACGGTCTCAATAAACCCAAAGTGAATGCATTATATTCTTTTCTTAGTTTTATATTAAACATAATTTCCTGTTTAATTTTAATCCCCAAATATGGAATAAATGGGGCGGCAATAGCAACTTTTATAGGAATGTTACAAGTTCCATTTTATATTTGGACATTTCATAAAATCTCTGGTTTCAGTATCGCGCAATTATTAAGTAAAATTTTTGTGAAAATTTGGGTTGTTGGTCTTATTCAGTTTATCATTATTAAATTTTTGTTTTATAACTTAGTTAACGGAAAAACATCCTTATTGGTAGTTCTATCTGCAAGTTTTGCGATTTTTTATATCCTGTTTATTCTGTTTCGCTTCTATGATGACGATGATAAAAACTTAGTTTTATCCTATTTCCCTCATTTCCTTTTACCAAAAAACAGGAGGATAATTTGAAAATTGGCATAATAGCCTGGGATTTAAACATCAGCGGTGGGACGCAGAGGCAGGCGTTGGAATTGGCTATTAATCTACAAAATATGGGGCATAATATCAAAGTTTATACTGTCTATTATGATAAAGAAAGATGTTATCCAGATCTTTTGGATAAATTAGATATTAAATATTTATATTCGGATAATAGAGATGACTTGGGCAGGAGAAGTAATAATCTGTTTAAAAAGGTTTTCATTAAAGTTTTCTCTTATTGGATGCTACTACTAAAAGCGGAGAAATTATATGATAGCTTAACAAATCTAATAGACAAAGATTTAGATTTGCTATGTTGTCATGATTATGGGGTTTATCCTGTAGGTGGAAAATATAAGATTAAGACAGGAGTGTCTGTAGTATGGCAAATGAATGACTTACCAATCTATAAAGCAAGCTTTGATAATTTAAAAGGCGTAATTAAGTTCATTCTGTCACCTATGAGAGGAGAGATATTTTTAAGATTGAAGAATATTGGATATATCAAAAAAATGGATAAGATTGTAGTAATGGATTATCTAAACAAAAACAAATTGAAAGATAACCTGGGATTAGAAAGTACAATAGTTAGAAATGGGCTTGATATAGAAAAATTTAAATTTAACGAGAGGAAGTCTCTTAGTAATAAGTTAAAGATCGTGTCCAACGGTATTTTCTTTCCATGGAGGAGATTAGAAGATTTAATTGAGGCATTAAGGATAATTAAAGATAAAGGAATTGAGTTGGAACTAAATCATGTAGGCACAGATGTAAGAAATAAACAGTACGCTGAAAAGATTTATAATTTGGTTAAAAAATTTGGCTTATCAGATTGTGTAGTATTTCATGCGCATGTCAGCGAAGAAAAACTTATTAAACTTTATTCAACATCAGACATATTTGTATTTCCTAACTATCCACAAACATGGGGCTTAGCAGTCTTTGAAGCTATGGGCTGCGGCACGCCTGCAATTGTTTCCACGGGTTGCGGCGCATCTGAGGTTCTTACGGATGGGGAAAACGCTTTTTTAATTCCATCCAAGTCACCTGAAAAAATAGCCGATGCCATAATAAGACTAAAAGATAGCCCTGATTTGTGGCGAAAATTAAGTATTAATGGAAGAGAGTTTGTTGAAAAAAATATTAGATGGGATTTATACGCTGAAAATATGATGAAGGTATTTAATGAGGTTTTAGAAGAAAAGACTGTAAGGGGTGCTGAATTATGAAAAAATTCACCTCTCAAGAAATAAAAGAATTTGTGTCAAAACCATTGTTTGATGAAAAGATACTGATGATTAAGAGGTTATGAAAATGTCCAAACAAGAAGGTGGGTTAAGAATAAAAATGCTGTTTAATAGAAAATATAGAGAGGGAAATCTATTAATTAGTGTAATCACAGTGGTTAAGAATGGAGGAAAATATTTAGAGCAAACTATCCAAAGCGTAACAAATCAGAGTTACGATAATATTGAATATATTATAATTGACGGTGAATCCACAGATGGAACCTTAGATCTTCTTAAAAAATATGAGCACAAAATTTCTTACTGGGTGAGCGAACCTGATAATGGGATTTATGATGCAATGAATAAGGGAGTTAAACTGTCTTCGGGTGAATATATATATTTTTTAAATTCAGGTGATACTTTCTATAATAATATGGTATTTTCGGATTTAATAAAATTAATGGATTCTAAACTGTTTACTTTTGTTTATGGAAACATTAATTTAAGTGCACAAGATGGCAATTTTTCTATCATTAAGGGCAAAAAAATCAAGCTAAAAGAACTTATATATGGAATGGTATGTCATCAGGCATTATTAGTAAAAAAAGAGGTTTTCACCAATATAGGTTTTTTTAATACTAAACTTAAAGTGGCGGCTGACTATGAATGGACTATTAAATTGTTTAAATCGCACGAATCTCATTCTAATTATTTCAATATTACAATTGCTAACATGCCCATGGGAGGCATTAGTGATATTTTAGCAGTCAAAGGCATAAATGAAAGAAGAATAATTGTAAAAAAATATTTTGGGATTAAGAATTTTATTTGGTATTATATTTTTTCTCTTTTTTATGAGATACCTCGGAATAAAATAAGGATTTTCTTAACAAACTTTGGTTTGATTGAACAATGGAGAAAAGTTAAAAAGTGTGGAACTAATTTAGTCTCGTTTCTGTGGAAGAAAGGTAATTGAAGATGGAGTGCCAAAATATTTCTGTAATAATTCCCACACATAATCGTGCCAAAGAACTTTCATTGGTTCTTCCGAGCTATATGGTAAGTAAACGCATTAAGGAAATAATAATTATTAATAATGGTTCTACAAATGAAACATCCGATGTTATCGAAGCTTTTAGGAAAAATAGTAGTTTAATCAGAGAAATTAGAGTTAACCAAAAGTTAAGTGCGCAAAAGAGCCGGATGTTAGGTATTTCAGAAGCATATACAGACTACATTCTTATTGGAGAAGATGATGTTTATTTATCACCAGATTATGTAGATATACTTTATAACCAACTGAAAGAGTATTCCTGTGATATTATTGGGGGCAAATTGATACCTATAAAGATTAATTCACCTTCTGAACTTTTCAATATACACAATGACACTATAAGCAATTTTATTGGATTTCCCCAAGATTTTAGACCTTTTAATTTTTACGAAAAACTTAAAGCAAGTAAGCCGGCAGAAGTGCCTCTTATCCACGCAATTGTTTTATTAAAAAAATCAATTTTTAATAATGTTTCTTTTGACCCTTGGTATTCAGGAAACGGGTTCCGCGAGGAAACAGATTTTTTCTTATCAGCCCGTAAATTTGGAGCAAAGATATTCTTTACTCCAGATACTTTCTGCTATCACCTCAGAGGTTCTATGAGCGCAAGAGGGGGACAAAGAATAAACCGTTTATTGGTGGAATTTTGGTCTATATATAACACTTGGTATATGTTAAAAAAGCACTGGGATATTCTGTCAAACGATTTCAGATTAAAGTACGGTATCTTGTTTACTACACTTCTTTATTTCATACACAGAGAATGTGCTTATCTGTTAAGGGTGATAAAGAGACAATACTGAAAATGTTTATCCTGACCAAACAAGAGAGGTGAATGTATTTATTCCATGATGCAGCGCAATCGACCCAGTATATTTTCTACACCAGCTTTTATATTTTTCTCTATTTATATGATTATGTATATTTTTTCAATTATGCCAATGAATCAAGGAGACATCGCAAGTGAGTTGATCGTAAATGAGTTGAGAAATAATATTAATACATATGGTGTTATATTTCATTTTTTATCGGTTATCAGTTTCTTGGTGGGAGCCCATGTTGCAACATTCAGTTACCGTTATTCTGGTAGTAAAGAAAGATTTTTTATCTTGCGACAAAGACGCTTTAATACCATAATTTATTTGTATTGTCTCATTGGTGTTGGCGTTATTTTGTGGCAGATAAGTGTATCAGTTAGCTTAGGAAATTATTTGAATGAATTGATTTTTAATATTGGCACTGTAAATCCTGAAATTCGGTCTTATATGTTGAAAGATAGGGAAAGTGGTGGCCTTCCAGGAATAATCAAGATGTTTTCTTATTTGCCGTTATCAGCTTTATACATGGTCTTAACTTATGAAATTGTTAAAAGTAAAATTGATCGGAAGCCTAAAATAATGAGCGGTAAGACGAAAAGATATGTATTTTTCATTTTTATAACAATACTTGTTCGGTCCATATTCGTATTGGATAGAGCTGTTTTATTAAGTTTTTTGGTAATAATAGTTTATTACTTCGTATTCTTTGCTACTATGAATAGTAAGAAATTTATGTTCACTTTACTTAAAAGACCTATTTTCTATTTCGGAACATTAATCGTCTTGGTCTTTTCCCAATGGTGGAGTTATGTCCGTCAGGGAGTAGGTATTTTAGACACATTAAAACAATATTCCTCGTTAGGTCTGGCTAACCTCTCAATTTTATTTGAATCTGACTTCGATTACACATTAGGAAGAAGTGTCTTTGCTGTAGTACAGTTCCCATTAAAGTATTTTGGATTAAAAGACATTTTTCCGGAGTTGACACAAGAAAATTGGGTTTGGAACCCTGCAAAATATTTAACTGCTTACGCATACCAGGATTTTGGGGTATTTTGTATAGTTTTTTTCTTTTTTTTAGGGATTTTCACAACATTAATACACTTAAAAGCGTGGTACAAACTAAATCCCTATTCTATAACGGTTTTGTTTGCTCTCATTATAGCAATAGTATCTTCTATTGTTGTTCCACTTTTCAGGGGAGCGGAATGGTGGGTAAGTTTATTGATGGGAATGATAGGGATAAAATTATGTTTTAAGACACCATATGCAAAACAACTTGGTGAATCTTGAGAGAATTTCTTCAGAGTTTTATACCACATTATATTTCCAAGCTGTCATAAGTTCGTAAGGAAAGAGTGATGAATATGATGTACAAATTTTTATATTTTACCTTACCCAGATTAAAGTTTCTGAAATATGCAAAAGGTTCCCGATATCTGGACTTTGGATGTGGAAATGGAGTGGCATTACGCCAGAATTTAGCAGTTCGTCCAGATTTAAATTATTTTTGCATAGATGTTGAAAACTTTTCAAAGGAATTGCCACATAATGTGGCTTTCCTTGTTTATGACGGACTAAATGTTCCATACCGAAATAGCAGTTTTGACATAATTGTTGCTAATCATGTCTTAGAACATATTCATAATCCAGATATGATTTTGTTGGAATTGAAACGAATAATGAAGGATGGTGGACATTTATTCATTGAAGTGCCAAACGAGCGATCACTATGGGGTAAATCTGGCGGTAGATTTGCGGGTACTGTTCATTTTCAGGATGACCCAACACATATACGACCTTATTCTAAGATAGATTTGACTGAATTATGTCAGAAAATCGGATTCAAAATCATTGAAATCCGTATTTCACGAAATTTACTTCATCTAATTCTATCTCCAATTCTTGTTGTGCTGGGACTTATAATGCCTAAGAAATTATACTTTATGTATGCAAGAAATAGTGTGCTTGGTTGGGCATCTTATGTTATTTTAAAAAAGGAACAAAATGAAGAACATTAAAAACATCCCTTTTCTAAAAACTTATAATCAGGAGAAATTAAAATATGGATTATTGCTCGATAAACTCGTAAGTATTTTTATTAAATGCAAACAGTCCAATAATCGTAATGATTTTTTTAAAAATCCGCCCAAGAAAATTTTAATAGTGCAATCGCATTTAATTGGTGATGTTGTGATGACAACTCCCATGCTAAAAGCTCTAAGGATATCTTATCCTGTATCGCAAATATCTCTTCTTGCAAACGAATTTGCTAAAGACTTATTAGGTGAAGCTCCATATGTAAATAAAATTATTACAATAAAATTTCCTTGGGCTATGTATGATTATAGTTTTAAAAACCTATGGAAAGTTTTTAAGGTAGTAAGAAAGTTGAGAAAAGAGCATTTTGACTTATCAATTGATGCCAAAATAGATTTTAGAAACATATTTTTGATGTATCTGATAGGTGCGAAAAGAAGACTTGGGTATGATATAACTGGCGGAAGAGCATTCCTTACGGATATTCCCGAGTTTCCAATGGATGTAGTTCATATATCAGAGGCAAGTTTGTCTTTATTAAATTACATGGGAAGTGATACTTCTAATAAAACTACGGAGTTATTTGTATCGGAAGATGCTATAAATTGGGTGGAAGATTTTCTTAAAAATATTAGCGATTCAAGTGAAAAGTTAATAGGTATTCATCCTGGAGCAAGCAAGGAAGAAAGGCTATGGAAACCGGATAGATTTGCAAAAGTGATTGAATCTCTACGATCAAAAAATTATTATCCTGTCATTATAGCTGGTCCAAAGGACGAAAGAGTAACAAATGAGATCGTCTCTCTTTTGGATAATTATCACATCCCCGTGGTAAGAACCTCTTTGAGAAATGTAGTGGCTCTTGTTAAGAAATGTAAGCTTATTATATGTTTAGATAGTGGCATTCTTCATATTGGTGCAGCTGTTGGAACTCCTTGTGTATCTTTATATGGCCCTAATTCTCCTGAAGAGACAAGGCCTCTTACTGGCAACTCAATTGCATTATTTAATGATAAACTTGATTGTCGACCTTGTGAATATGGAAAATGTAAAAAAGGTAAAAATATCTGTATGACTTCTATTAAAGTAGAGAATGTTCTTGAAGCAGTTTCCTACAGTGAAGGTTTGGGGATGAGAGATTTGTTGACATAAGGTAATTGCAACGGAAAAAGAAAGAATCACGTAATAAGTGTAAATAGCTTAGGAAAAATAATTGCAACAATAAGCAAGGTAATTGCAAATGAGAAGAAACTGACAAGGGTTATCTTAGGATTTACACCCTTGAATATATGATATATCAGGGTAATCCTGCCGAGCCTATAAAGAAAAGAATTATTGAGTAAATAATGAGGGTATCCCTAATTGCTTTGTTTTATGAAACAGAGACACTATGAAGGCAAGGAATTATATAAATGAAGATTTCAATCATAACCACAGTTTTCAACAATAAAGAATTCATAGAGGATTGTATCAAGAGTATCTTGGAGCAGAGCTATGAAAACATTGAGTACATAATTATTGACGGAGCCTCTACTGATGGAACGATTGAGATTATTAAAAAATACAATCACAAGATTTCAAAATGGATAAGCGAACCAGATAGCGGCATGTATGATGCCTTAAATAAAGGCATTAGAATCGCCTCAGGGGATGTAATTGGTTTCTTGCATGCTGATGATTTCTATGCTCACGGGAGGGTTATCGAAAATGTAATGGATACTTTCCGAAAAGAAAATATTGATGCCTGCTATGGCAACCTTCAGTATGTAAGTAAAGAGGATAAAAATAGGGTGATTAGACACTGGAAATCTTCTATATATAAAAATAGTAAATTCAGATATGGCTGGCATCCACCTCATCCTACGCTTTTTATAAAAAAAGAGATATATAATAAGTTTGGTTATTTTAATACAAGTCTTAGCATAGCCGCAGATTATGAGCTTATGCTCAGATTTTTTGAGAAATATAAAATATCCACCTCTTATATTCCACAAGTCTTGATAAAAATGAGACTCGGTGGCAAGAGTAACAAAAGTTTGAAGAATATTCTTATTCAGACTTACGAGGATTACAAGGCATGGAAATTAAATGGTCTTAATGGGGGTTTTGTTGCTGTGCTATTGAAAAAATTCTCTAAAGTGCCTCAGTTTTTGAAAGCGAGGAACAGTCAAGCCATATAATTTTTTGGCAGAAAGTAAAAAAGAAGCATAGTTCATCTCGCTAACTAAAATATTATGGAGGAAATGGGATGCAAAAAGCATTAATTACAGGAATTACAGGTCAGGATGGGAGTTATCTTGCAGAATTATTATTGTCAAAGGGTTATGAAGTCCATGGGCTTATCAGGAGGGCAAG
>Ga0180007_10005132_pt1 | contig 13465 bp, 12 predicted proteins | sample MM_PC_MetaG_FD_121122 | JGI IMG/M metagenome (GOLD analysis project Ga0180007, IMG submission 121122) | Groundwater microbial communities from the Aspo Hard Rock Laboratory (HRL) deep subsurface site, Sweden - MM_PC_MetaG | ecosystem: Environmental > Aquatic > Deep subsurface > Groundwater... | reverse complement strand
TGTTATTCCCAAAGAATTATTGTCTGAATCTACTAGGTATCTGATAAATCCAACAGGAAGATTTGTAATCGGAGGACCTCAGTCAGACACCGGTGTAACAGGAAGAAAGATAATAGTGGACACATACGGTGGTATGGCTTCACATGGAGGAGGCGCTTTTTCTGGAAAAGATGCCACCAAGGTTGATAGAAGCGGAGCCTATATGGCTCGTTATGTGGCTAAAAACCTAGTGAGCTGGGGTTTAGCCAAAGAATGTTTAGTTTCAGTCGCTTATGCGATTGGAGAAAAAGAACCGCTTATGATAGAAGCCATTAACGAAAAGGGTGAAAGTTTAAATCAGAAAGTCAAAGAAAAATTTGATTTTTCTCCTCTGGCCATTATTAAACAATTGGATTTAAGAACGCCTATTTTTCAAAAGACGGCCAGTTATGGTCATTTTGGTAAAAAAAATTTGCCCTGGGAAAAATTATTAAATAGCTAAAAGAAAAGACTATTTTATGATAAACTAGAATTATTATGGATAAATTTTTAGAATTATTTTTGCGAAGTCTATATTTTCTAGCTAAAGGAGTTATCGTGGTGATGCTTTTGGCAATTTTGGGTTACGGCGTTATTTTCTGGCGCTATAAAAATGATTTGCCAGATCGTCAAACTATTGAAAATATGTCTTTCAATCAGACCTCGATTATCTATGACCGAACGGGCGAACATATTCTCTATGAAGTTCATGGAGATGAAAATCGGACCACTTTGCCTCATGATGAAATTCCGGACATTATTCGAGAAGCGATAATTTCAGCTGAAGACGATGCTTTTTATTCTCATCACGGCATTGATATCCCAGGAATTTTGCGAGCCCTCAAAGCTAATCTGCAAGGTCAAACAATTTCTCAAGGGGCTTCTACAATCACGCAACAATTAGCCCGAAATATTTTTTTGACCAGGGAAAAAACCTATGACAGAAAGATTAGGGAAATTATTTTGGCCATGCGCATAGAAACTATTTTTTCCAAAGATGAAATACTCGATCTCTATCTTAATGGAGTTTCTTTTGGATCGAACACCTATGGCATTGAATCAGCCGCTCAAAGATTTTTTGGAAAATCAGCTAGGGATTTGAGTCTTGACCAAGCGGCTCTCCTGGCGGCTCTTCCTAAAGCTACTAGCTATTACTCTCCTTACGGAAGCCACAAGGATGATCTCTTAGAAAGAAGAGACTGGATTTTAAATAAATTGAAAGACAAAAATATTATTAACGTTGATCAACTAAAAACTGCTTTGGCAGACGATACTTTACAAAAAATAATCACACCGACTGATAAAATTGAAGCACCTCATTTTGTTTTCTATTTGCTAGATAAAATTGAAGAAAAATACGGAAAAGAAAAAATTGAGGAAGGAGGATTAAAAATTATTTCTTCCTTGAACTATGCTTTGCAAAAGAAAGCTGAAGAAATGGTCAAGAATTATGCTCTCAAAGATTTGAAAAAATTTCGAGCCGAAAATGCGGCCGCGGTTGTTATTGATAATAAAACAGGAGAAATTCTAGCTATGGTCGGTAGTCGAGATTTTTTTGATGCTTCTATTGACGGAGAGGTTAATGTGGCTACTAGCTCTCGTCAACCAGGATCCTCAATCAAACCGATTGTCTATGCCAGTGCTTTTGAAAAAGGTTATCAACCAGAGACAATGCTTTGGGATGTCAAAACTAGCTTTGGACCAGATGGAACTGGCGGAGAATACGTGCCGGCTAATTATAATGGAGAATATTCAGGCATGGTCAGTATGCGCCAAGCTTTAGCTCGTTCGCTTAATGTTCCGGCTGTCAAAACTCTCTATCTTTCCGGTATTGATAACTTTCTAGAAACGGCACAAAATTTGGGCATTGAATCAGTGGAAAAACTTAAAAATTACGGCCTATCGCTAGGTTTGGGAGCGGGAAATTTGACTCTTTTGGAGCTAACTAACGCCTATGGAATTTTGGCCAATGACGGAAATTATTTTAAAGTTACTCCTATTGCTGAAATAAATGATAAACTTGGGAATTCAATTCATCAGTCGTTGGAAAATAATCAGTCTATAATTAGTTCCGAAACAGCCAGGAAGATCAGCTCTATTTTGTCTGACAACGAAGCTCGCTCGGCTGTTTTTGGAACAAATAGTAAATTAGTAATTCCAGAAAAGACCGTCGCCGTCAAAACTGGAACCACCCAGGATTATCGTGATGCTTGGACTGTGGGCTATACTCCTGATATTTCTGTTGGAGTTTGGACAGGAAACAATAACTATTCACCTATGCAAGGAGGAGCAGCGGGAATTTATGCAGCCGCACCGCTTTGGAATGAATTGATGAGTTTGGCTATTCAAGACAAAGAAGGCAAATCTTTTTCGGAATATGAAAAAGTCGAGTCAGACAATTTGATGGTGACGGGAAAACTTGAAACGACGGTGGAATATTATAATGAAAAAACCGGAGAGAAACTGAGTGAAAAAGACTTAAGGAAAACTAAGAGTAGCAAGGTGAGAGAAAAAATAGTGCCAGCTCAACATTCCATTTTGTATTATATCGACAAAGAGCATCCACTAGAAAGTTATACTCCAGAGGAAAATAGAACTGATTTTATGCTTTCTCTTTGGGAAGAAGCTATAATCAATCCCGATTGGGACAAGAAGGAAGAAGAGAAATAATTTTTTTAGAAAACATTACTCATCTAAAGCAGTAATGTTTTTTGTTTTATATTTGCCAGTCTGATCTTGGTAGAAAAGAGTGACCGAGACTTCAGAATTTAAAACTCTTATTTTGGCGAAGGTTCCTTGAAAGTCAGGATTTTTGGTGGTTCCGGGAATAACAAAATAATGAACGCCTTGAATTTCTTTATGATGGATTTCTTCAACGTGACCAGAAAAAACAGCCAAAACATTGCCTTGGCGAGAAACGATATTTTGAAAATCAATAGCATTTTTTAGAAATTGAGAATTGGAAGTAGCATTATAATAATTGAGAGGCGGATGATGTAGAAAAATAAGACTTTTTTTGTCATCTTTTTTTAACTCAGCTTCTAGCCATTTTAGTTCAAGGTCAGAAAGCCGACCACGAGTATAATATCTATCCGGTTCTATATTTTGATTTTCTAAATTAAAATTGCTGTCTAAAATTATTATTTTATATCCATTTAATTCAAAGGCTTTCCAGAGATAGTCGATTCCTAGAGATTCTTTCCATTGATCTTTAGCTACTGCTCGAAGGTCATGGTTACCTGTAACCCAAAGAGTTGGTGCTGAAAATTCTTTGAAGCTGTCTTTAATAAGTGACAATTCAATTTTTCCAACGACAGAATCTCTGTTGGTTCCTTCAATAACATCACCATTATTAACAATAATATCGGGGCCAAAACCTTGTTCAAGCTCTTTTTTGAAATAATCTATTTTTGTTAAATATTCCTCCTTGATAAAACGATTAGTTTTGACTTTTTTAATGGAATTAGATTTAGCATGAATATCGGTAATGAAGCCAATTTTAAGCTCAACCGGATTTTGAATAACTTCACTCTGATTTTCATTATTAATTTGAAAATAAAAGGATGACAAATAAGCCAAAAAAATCAGACAAAGAAGCGAAATAGTTATTAGGGCAACTCTACTTAAAGACATTTTCCTATTTTAGCTTAATTTATTTTATCTTAACATTTTTTTAAAAAGTCTTCAAAATGTAAATTTTTTAGTAGCTTTTGAATGCATTAATCTTATGATATAATCAAGCACAGATATATGGAATATAAGGCAACTATTGTAATTTTGGATTTTATGAAGGCTTCTCGCGTCCTAGAAAACGTGCGTTTTATTTTTTCTCAAAAAACAAATTTTGAGTTTGAAGTTATAGTTATTGACAATTCTTGTAATAAAAATAACGCCGAAATTTTAAAAAATGGCCTAAAAGAATACAAGAATCTCAGACTTATTATTAATGAAAAAAATTCTGGTTATATTAAAGCTCATAATAAAGCCATCGCCGAATCTTCTGGAAAATATATATTTATGGTTAATCCAGATATCCTTTTTAAAGAGGAATTATCTTTTCAAAAAATAATAGATTTTTTAGATGAAAACCCAGAAATTGGAATTTTAGGGCCCAAACAGATTAATGATTCTGGAGAAATAGCTATAACAGCGCGAGCCTTTCCTAAGCTTTACATTCAGGTAATTAGAAGAACTTTTCTAAGAAGCTTGCCTTTCCTGAAAAAAGAAGTGGCTTATGATGAAATGCGTCACCTGGACTTTTCTAAAGTTCAAGATGTCGATTGGTTGCAATCATCTTGTTTTGTGGTGAGAAGAGATTTATGGAGAAAAATAGGAGGATTTAACGAAGCCTATTTTCTTTTCATGGCTGACGTAGAATTGTGCTTTGAAACTTGGAAAATTAATAAAAGAGTGGTATATTATCCAGACGTCCAAGTTTATGCTGATGGCAAGAGATTGAGTGCTGGAGGCTTTTGCGATTTTTTTAAAAATTGGATTTTACGTCAACATGTTGTAGATGCCATTAAATATCAACTCAAGCATTTTTTAAGAGCCAACCCTCGAGAGACTTACTATAAAAAATAAAAACTGTATGACTAAAATAGAATATCCAGTCAGAATTAATAAATATTTAGCCCAAAAAAATATTTGTTCTCGGCGAGAAGCCGATAAATTTATTTCAGAAGGCCGAGTTACAATAAACGGCAGGCCGGCTGTTTTGGGAGATAAAGTAAATTTCGAAGACAAGGTAGTGATGAATAAAAAGGCTATGCCTAGCAAAGTATATTTGGCCTTTAACAAGCCTATCGGAATTGTTACTCATGGCCCGCAAAAAGGAGAGCAAGACATTAAAGCTGTTTTAAATTATCCCAAGCATGTTTTTCCAGTGGGAAGATTAGATAAAGATTCCTGGGGTCTTATCCTTCTCACTAATGATGGGAGAGTAACTAAAAAACTTTTAGACCCAGAAGAAAATCATGAAAAAGAGTATGTGGTGGAAGTTAATAAACCAGTGAAAGCTCTTTTTATGAGGCAAATGGAAATGGGAGTAAGATTAGATGATGGCTATAAAACTAAACCTTGTAAAATAAGGAAGATAGACAATACTCATTTTGCTATAATCTTGACTGAAGGCAAGAAGAGACAAATCAGAAGAATGTGCGCTTCTCTCAATCATCATGTTGAAGATTTAAAAAGAGTCCGTGTCGCCAATGTCAAACTAGGAAAGCTGGAAGTCGGAGAATATCGAAAAATTCAAAGTCAAGAACTTAAAAATTTTTTAGAAACTTTAGAAATACAATAAAATTTTTGCTATGAAGTTATCAATTAAAATAATTCTTTTAATTATAGTTATTTTTTTGGGAGGAATAACCCAAGCAGCTTTAGCTAAAAGCTATGATTTGTATGTGGATGAAGATTGTGATGAGTCGGATGCTGACGGAAGCAAGGATAAACCTTTTTGTAGTATTAGTGACGCCATAGAAGAAGCTTCCAAAGGAGACGAAATCTATATAGCCGAAGGTTCCTATAAAGAAAATGTCAGTCTTCCTAACAGGATTAAATTAATAGGATCAAGTGAAAGCAAGGTTGTTATTGAGGGATATGTAGAAATGGATGACGGAAGCTCAATAGAAAGTTTAACAGTTAGTGGTTCGAGTATTTCAGTTAGAGTTAAAAAAGATGCCAGTGTTGAAATTGATGGATGTACCGTCAAAAGTTTTACCAAGGTGGGCATTCAAACTGAAATTGGTGGAGGAAGTTTAAAAGTTGAGGATTCTAAAATTAGAAGTAGTAAGGGCAAGGGTCTATACATCCAGGCAGGGAAAAAGATTGAGATAACAGGTAATGAGATTTATGATAACAATGAAGAAGGTGTTGATATTAGAGCTAATGTTTCTGGAGAAATCTCAAATAATTTAATCTATGACAATGGAGAGAGTGGAATCGAGCTTATTGTAGGAAAGTCCAATTTGGTGGTTAAAAGTAATTCAATAAAAAACAATGGAGCTAGTGGAATTGCTAATCAGTTCTATGCCGCTTGGAGTAAAACGGGTGATATTTCAATAGTTTCAAACGTTTTAAGTGGTAACAAAAAATATGGCATAGATTGCAATATTCCTAGTAAGGGGGCAGAATCTATGAGTGCAGGCTATTGGAAAAATTCTATTAGCCTGAGTAAAAATAAAATAGAAAAAAATAAGTTGGCCTCTATTAATAATGATTGTTCCTTAATTAAAGTAGTAGATGAAGAAGAAAAAAAAGCTAACGAAATAACCGAATCAACAACTGCTGAGAAAGAACCAGTCACTATTAGCGAGGAGGAAGAAATTGATGAAAAAAGTGAAGAAGATGAAAATATTGAAAAAAGACTTAGCTCAATTTCAGAGGAATTTAGCTTAGAAAAAGGAAGTATCTATAAATTAGTTTCCGAAATGAACGAAGAAAACAACTGGAAAATATTCTTAATAGGTCATAAACCGGAAGATATATTTCAGATAGAAAGTTTTTCCGAAAAGTTGGTAGACTATTTAGGTGAATTAGAAAGTTTTTCGGATAAAACAGGCAATGCTGAATTATTAAAAGACATTAATAATCTTCAAGAAAAAATAAAGACTGAAATGATCACTATACAGGGAGCTGAACAACAAATAAAAGATAGCTTTAGTCTGTTTGGTTGGCTGAGAGACATTAATTATAAATTATTTTCCAAGTAGTTTTTTGTTTGACAGGAAATGCAAGAAAATGCATAATAAAAGTATTCCAAGCAAGGAAGTCGTGGGAAGTATGTGGTCGATCTTTCCGAGAAAAAGTTTCTTTGTTTTCGGATAAAATAATTATAAAACAGTATACGAATATGACAGATGCGAACAAAGATCAGGAATTCGTTGACTACGTTGTAAGACAACTAGTTAATAACCCTGATGATGTTAAGGTAGAAAGAAAAATCGATGAAATGGGAGTTCTTATCACTTTGGATGTAAATCCTCAGGATATGGGAATGATCATTGGTCGAGAGGGTGCTACTGCTAAGGCTCTTCGAACTCTTCTTAGAGTTATTGGAGCTAAGAACAATGCTCGAGTTAATCTAAAGATTAACGAACCAGCTGGAAGCGAAAGAGGAAGAAGAGATGAAAATGAAAAGAAGAGCATTGATGAAGTAGTAGGCGATATTAACGTCTAGTTATCAATGGCAATTTAAGCCAATAAAAAAGCCACATATTTTTCATGCTGGCTTTTTTATTAAGCAATTTTCTCAGTGTGGGGTTTTGGTTTAAATCGTGATATTATTAATTATATGAAATTTAATTTAATTACCATCTTTCCAAAAATTATCCAGCCTTATTTTGGCGAATCTATCCTAAAAAAAGCTCAAGAAAAAGGTTTGATAAAAATTGAAATTTCTAATCCCAGAGACTTCAGCAAAGATAAACACAAAAAAGTAGATGACACTCCTTATGGCGGTGGAGCGGGAATGGTGATGAAAGTTCAACCTATTTTTGACTGCCTAGCTTCTCTTAAGAAGAAAAAAGCAGGAGAGAAAGTTAGAACCATTCTGTTTTCAGCTAAAGGGAAAAAGTACACCCAAAAAGATGCCAAAAGATTGAGTGAGTATGACCGATTGATCTTAATCTGTGGTCGTTATGAGGGGGTGGATGAGAGAGTGGCAAAAAATATCGTTGATGAAGAAATTTCTATTGGAGAGTATGTTTTAACTGGAGGAGAAATTCCAGCCATGATTTTAGTAGATAGTGTTTCCAGATTAATCCCGGGTGTTTTGGGAAATCCAAAATCACTTGAAGAAGAAAGCTTTAACCAGGGTATATTGGAATATCCTCAATATACAAAGCCAGAAGAATTTAAAAACTGGAAAGTTCCCAGGGTATTGCTTAGTGGCAATCATGAAAAAATAGCTAGGTGGAGAAAAAAACATAGTCAAGAAAAAAAATGACAAAAAAAATAGATCGGATTTTATTTTTTGCTATTTTGGCACTAATTGTGTTTGGTTTAGTGATGATTGCTTCAGCTGGAGTTTCCTATTCTAAAACTCGTTTTGATGATTCTTATTTCTTTTTTAAGCGGCAACTGTTTTTTGGGGTATTGCCAGGATTATTAGCCTTAATAATTTTTTCTAAAGTAAACTACCGTTTTTGGAAAAAAATAGCCGTCCCTTTTTTTATCGCTAGTATTATTTTTTTAATCTTAGTTTTTATTCCAGGCTTGGGTATTAAAACCTATGGAGCCAACCGATGGCTTCAATTGGGACCGATATCATTTCAGCCATCTGAAATGCTTAAACTTTCTTTAGTTATCTATTTGGCAGCCTGGCTTTCAGGAAAAAATGAAAAAATAAAGGATTTTCTTGAAGGACTTATTCCCTTTCTAGTTATCTTGGGCATCATCAGTTTTCTTTTAATTAAACAACCTGACATCGGAACATTGGGATCGATTATTTTTATTGCTATTCCTATGTTTTTTGCGTCAGGAGCAAAAATTAAACATCTTTTCTTGATTGGAATCGGGGGACTGACTATTCTCTATGCTCTTATTAAAATGGAATCTTATCGAGCCAGTCGTTTATTAGTTTTTCTTCATCCAGAAGTTGATCCTAGAGGAGTGGGTTATCAAATTAACCAAGCTCTTCTGGCTATTGGCTCTGGCGGAATTTTTGGCTTGGGTCTTGGAAAAAGTTTGCAAAAATTTAATTATTTACCCGAACCAGTGGGAGATTCAATCTTTGCTATTATTGGCGAAGAATTGGGGTTTATTGGTGTTTTTGTTTTGGTGTCATTATTTTTAATTTTTGCTATTCGAGGATTGAAAATTGCTAAATATGCCCCTGATCAATTTGGTTTTTTGGTGTCGGTAGGGATAGTTTCCTGGATAGTTTTCCAAGCTTTTATAAATGTAGGAGCTATTTCCGGATTAATTCCTTTGACTGGAATCCCATTACCCTTTATAAGTTATGGAGGGACATCAATGGTTTTTTTGCTTTCAGCTGTAGGAATTTTGCTTAATATTTCCAAGCACTCAACATATAAGAATAAATAAGCTAAAATAGAGATAAGAAATAAAACATTAAATAAAATATTATGAAAATAGTTCTAACTGGAGGAGGTACGGGCGGACATCTATTTCCTCTTATCGCAGTTAAGGACAGATTACAACAAAAAGACTTTCAAATAGAATTTTTGTTTATTGGTCCCAAAGGAAAATTAGAAGAAGAATTAATGAAAAAAGAAGGCATCGAAACCAGCTACATTTTGGCAGGTAAGATGAGGCGTTATTTTTCCCTTTTAAATTTTATCGATTGTTTTAAGGTGTTAATTGGTTTTTTCCAGTCTCTTTATAAATTATTGATTTTTATGCCAGAAGTAGTTTTTTCCAAAGGAGGTTTTGCTTCTTTTCCGGTGGTGTTGGCTGCTTGGCTTTATCGAATCCCAGTTTTAATTCATGAATCAGATAGTCGTCCAGGACTAGCTAATACAATTCTGTCAAAGCTTGCCACTCGTGTTGCAGTTTCTTATCCAGAAGCTATTAAAAATTTTCAAGAAAGCAAGGCCATCTTAACTGGTAATCCTCTTCGAGAGGACATTGCTCAAGGAAAAGCGGAAAAAGCTAGGGAATTTTTAGGAATCAAAGATGACAAAAAAACCATTCTCATTTATGAAGGTTCGCAGGGATCTAAAATAATAAATGAAAAAGTTCTGGCCATTTTGCCAGAGCTTCTTAGAGAATGTTATGTTATTCATCAAGTGGGTGAAGCCAATTTAGAAGAAGTAAAAACTAGAGCAGCTCAAGCAGGAATCAAAATAGGGAGAGATAATTATTTCCCTCTTGGGTTTATAAAGAATGAACTAAAAGATTTTTTTGCTTTGGCTGACTTGGTAATTAGTCGAGCGGGAGCTAATTCGATTTCAGAAATTGCTGCTAACGGCAAACCTTGCATTCTGATTCCTTTAGCTAATGCGGCTAACGATCACCAAAGAATGAATGCTTATGCGCTAGCCAATCAAGAAGCGTGCTTTGTTTTGGAAGAAAGTAACTTGGGAGAAAATATTTTTCTCACCAGAATTAGAGAAATTTTTTCCAATGATGCTAGGCGAGAAAAATTTTCTCAAAACATTAAATCTTTTTATCATGCTGATGCAGCAGAAAAAATTGCTAATGGAATTTTAGAGCTAGTAAAATAAAATTGTGCTAATAAATTTTTCAACAATTAAAAAAGTCTATATTATCGGCATTAAAGGTTCGGGCGTTGTGGGTGTGGCGCAAATTCTAAATCAAAAAGGAAAAGAGGTCTTAGGATCGGACACTCAGGAAAAATTTTTTACTGATGAAATATTAAAAGAAGAAGGTATCCAATACTTTGAAAAATTTTCTCCAAGCAATGTTCCTGCCGATGCTGATTTAGTCATCTATTCCACTGCCTATAACGAAGAGAATAATGTTGAGTTTAAAAAAGCCAAGGAAGAAGGTTTTTTAATGGCAAGTTATCCAGAAGTTCTAGGGGCCCTTTTTGAAGAGAAATATGGCATAGCGGTAGCTGGAACACATGGAAAAACTACTACCTCAGCTCTTCTGGCTCATGTTTTGGAAAAATGTGGCACTGATCCATCAGCTGTGATTGGTTCTCGGGTGACAAAATGGCAAGGAAGCGCTCTGGCTGGTCAAGGAGAATATTTTGTTATTGAAGCAGACGAATATCAAAATAAATTTCAATACTATAATCCTAAAGCTATCATTTTGACTAGTTTGGATTTTGATCATCCAGATTTCTTTGCAGATTTTAGAGAATACAAAAAAGTTTTTATAGATTTTGTGATGAAGCTTCCGGCGGGTGGTTTTTTGGTTGTTTGGGGGGATAGCACGGACACTTTGGAGGTGGCAACTAATTGTAAGGCGAAAGTAATAAGCTATGGACTTGGGCCAGAGAATGATTTTAGAATTTCAAACATTCAAACAACAAGTAAAGAGCAGTTTTTTGAAGTGTCTTTGAAAAATAAATTCTTAGGAAAATTCAAAATTAATCTGTTTGGCAAGCACAATGTTTTGAATGCAACGGCAGTGATTGCCACTTGTCACAGATTGGGAATGGACTTAGAAAAAGTGCGAGAGGCCTTAGGTAATTTTCAGGGCACAGCGCGTCGTTTTGAATATATTGGAGAACAAAACGGAGCAATACTGATTGATGATTATGGTCATCATCCGGAAGAATTAAAAGCCACCTTGAAAGCCGCCAGAGAAATTTATCCCGAAAAAAATATTTGGGCAGTTTTTCACCCTCATTCTTTTTCCAGAACTGAAGCCTTACTTCAAGATTTTTCCCAAAGTTTTGCCGACGCCAATAAGGTTATTGTCCTGGATATCTATGGCAGTGCCAGAGAAAACAAAGGAAATATTAGTTCAGAAGATTTAGTCAAGTTGATTAATAAATATGATCGAGATAAAGCTCAACACATTGCTACTATTCCTGAGGTTGTTGAATTTCTGCAAGATAAAATCGGAGAAAACGATGTGGTCATAACTATTGGCGCAGGCAATGTTTTTGAAGTGGCTCAAAAACTTAAAGAAAAATAGAGGCCTCTATAGAGACCTCTATCGTTGCAATTATATGATAAATATTCAAGAAAATATAAATCTGGCTCAATATTCCACTTTCCGAGTAGGAGGATCGGCTCGCTATTTTGTTCAAGTCTCATCTCAAGAAGAATTGGAAGAAGCTTTGGTTTTTGCCAAAGAAAAATTGCTAGAAGTTTTTGTTTTGGGTGGAGGAAGTAATGTTATTTTTTCTGACGATGGCTTTGCTGGCTTGGTGATTAGGCTTGTGGGAAATAAGATTGAAAAAAAAGAAGATGAAATAATTTGTTGGGCCGGAACAACTCTGATAGAGTTGGTAAATTTTGCCAAGGAAAATTCATTCACTGGATTAGAAGGATTATTTGGTGTGCCGGGAACAGTGGGCGGGGCCATTTTCGGCAATGCCGGAGCCTTTGGAAGTGAAATTAGTGATTTTTTAGTGGAGGTTATCGCCTTTGATTTGGAACAACAAAAAGAAGCGCCTTTTTCCAAACCAGAATGTATATTTAATTATAGAACAAGTCTGTTTAAAGAAAATAAAAGTTTAACGATCATTTCGGCCAAGTTTATTTTTAAGAAGGGAAATCAAGAAGAAATTGAAAATAAAATAAGAGAAGTGAACAAGCAGAGGGGAAATAAACAGCCCAAAGACTGGATTGGCAGTTCCGGAAGTTTCTTCAAGAATCCCATTGTGGAAAGCGAGGAATTAATCAAGCAATTTGAAGAAGAAAAAGAAACTAAGGTGAACGATGGAAAATTGCCAGCTGGTTGGTTGATTGAAAAAGCCGGCCTCTTGGGCAAACAGCTGGGAGGGGTAAAAGTTAATGAAAAAAACGGAAATTTTATTATTAATACAGGAGGGGCCAAAGCTCAAGATGTGGCTATGATGGTTAGTCTGATTAAACAACAAATTCGAGATAAATTTGATATTCAACTTCAAACGGAAGTTCAATTAGTGGGATTTTAATTAACTAAAATAAACCTATGCAAATAAGATACTTATATAATGATCTGAAAGTTAATAAGGAGTCCAGAGAATATATTGAAAAAAGATTGGAGAAACTGGAAAAACTTCTAGAGAAGAATATGGGCTACGAAGTCGATATTAAAATGAACAAGAAAGGACTTTTCCGAGTGGAAGTAATGATAAATGTTCCCCGAAAGCTTTATCGAGCGGAAGAAACAACCGAAAGCATTGAGGGCTCAATCGACATTGTGGTAGATGAATTGCAACAGCAAATCAGGAGAGATAAAGACAAAACTCGAGAAATCAAAGAAAGAGGCGCCAGATCAATTAAAAAGAAAATGGTAATTGATAAAAAAGCCAGATTCTAAGATTTTTTACAGCAAAAACCTTTCTTTGACGGAAGGTTTTTTGTTTGGTAGAATTTGAAGGAAGTATTACTTAAATCAGATTATTTTATATATCTTGAATATTGTTCAAGATAGCGTTTATTTTATGGGAATATTTACAAAACTTTTTGGTTCCAATGAAAAAGAAATAAGAAAGTTTCAACCTATTATTGAAGCTATTAATGCTCGTGAGGATGAAATAAAGAAATTGACGGACGAAGAATTAAAAGCAAAAACTAAGGAATTCAAGGAACGTATTAAAAAGGGAGAGTCTCTGGATGATCTTTTGCCAGAAGCTTTTGCTGTGGTTCGTGAAGCAGCTGATCGAGTGATTGGAGAAAGACACTATGATGTTCAGCTTTTAGGAGGAATTGTTCTTCATAAAGGCAAAATTGCTGAAATGAAAACTGGCGAAGGAAAGACTTTGACTTCCACTTTACCGATCTATCTTAATGCTCTAACTGGGCAAGGTGCACATGTAGTAACGGTTAATGATTATTTGGCTCGAAGAGACTGC
>Ga0180007_10005131_pt1 | contig 13466 bp, 16 predicted proteins | sample MM_PC_MetaG_FD_121122 | JGI IMG/M metagenome (GOLD analysis project Ga0180007, IMG submission 121122) | Groundwater microbial communities from the Aspo Hard Rock Laboratory (HRL) deep subsurface site, Sweden - MM_PC_MetaG | ecosystem: Environmental > Aquatic > Deep subsurface > Groundwater... | reverse complement strand
TTGAGGTTTCTTTGACAAATTCAATAAGTGATCTTGAAAAAAATAATGAAAAAAAATTTAGAAAAGATCTCGAATCTGTTCGAACTGCGATTGGAAAACTTTCTGGAAAACTAAAAGAATATATTGAATCTGTTTTTCAAAAAGCTCAGATTAACAAAGCGTCCCGTTTGTATGAACATGGAATTTCAATGGAACAAACTGCAAAACTTCTCGGAGTTTCAATGTATGAACTTGCAGATTATGTTGGTAAAACCGGAATTTCAGATGTTGCTGAAAGCAAAACAATAAGTGTTCGAGACAGAATTAAAATGGCTATGGAGATTTTTGGGTAAGATGAAAATATACTTAGTAAGGCATGCTGAAAAAGAACATGAAGGAGAAGATGCAAATTTAACAAAAAAAGGAATTAGCCAAGCAAACCTTCTTGGGAAAAAATTAAAGAAAATAAAATTTGATGAAATTTATTGCAGTGATTTGAATAGAGCAAAACAAACTTCAGAAATTGTTTCAAGAAAAATTATACTCAAATCAAAAGTAGAGAAATCCTTAAATGAGTTTAGAACAAAAACTATGAGAAAAGACCAAAAATATTTTGAAGGAGAAGAAAAAAAACATTTTAATGATTTAAAAAAATTCTTGGAAAAAATAACAAAAAATCCTAATTCGAAAAAGACAATTTTAATAATTGCACATGGATTTACAAACAGAATTATATTCTCAATCTTGTTTAATATTACTCACCAAAAGATACTTCCATTTATTCAACATGAAACAGGAATAAATGAAATTTCTTATGCAGAAGAATACAAAAATTGGAGGTTAGAAAAGTGGAATGATTTTAATCATCTTCCTAATAAATTAAAATGAACGCTCAAGAAAACAAAATTAAAGAAAAACCAATTTCATTGGATGCTCGTCGTCATTTTAACACTGAATCGAACACTTCACATAAAGCAATAATATTTGATTCAGGGACGCTGATAAGTTTTGCGATGAATGGCATGTTTGAAGAATTGCGAGAGTTGAAAAAGGTTTTTGATGGAAAGTTTTTGATAACACAAGAGGTTAAGCAAGAGATTATTAACAAACCAATGAATATAAAACGGTTTGAACTTGAAGCACTTAGGTTGAACCAACTTCTTGAAGAAAAAGTTCTTGAACTTCCTGTTTCAATTGGAATAAAAGATTCTGATATTACAAAAAAAACAAACGAGTTTATGCAAGTTGCAAATAGTTTATTTTATATGAAAGGTAAGGAAGTGAAAATTCTTGGATTAGGAGAAAGTTCGTGCCTTGGATTAAGTGTTTTGTTGAATGAAAAAAGAATTAAAAATGTTCTTGCAATTGACGAACGAACAATTCGTGTTCTTTTGGAAAAGCCGGAAAATCTTACAAGTCTTTTACAAAGAAAAATGAATGCTTCAATAAAAATCAAATCGAGCAATTACAAAATTTTCAAAGGTTTCAAAGTGATTCGTTCTACAGAACTTGTTTATGTATTATATAAAAAAGGATTATCAAAATTAAAAGGCCCAAATGTTCTTGACGCTTTACTTTATGCAATGAAATTCAAAGGCTGTGCTATTTCTAGTGAAGAAATTGAAGAGATAAAGAAGATTGGTTGATAACTCCAAAATTGCATTCTGCAAATTTTTTCGTTGTTAAAATTATTAGTATCCAAAACTCCAAGCAATCTTAATTATTTTTTTAAAATTTTGGCTTAACGAAGTTCGGCAAAATTCATTAAATGTGAATGAAGTGAACCAAATTTATATGTAAACTAGAAAGAATATGTTTCTGTGAAAAACATAAATAAGATTAAATAGCAAATATTAAAAACAACTGATTTCTGGAATTTTTATGAAATATAAAAATCTTACAGTTCAAGAGAATTGTGAACATAATTTAGTTGTTTACTTGGGAATTCAAAAATGGCTTAACAAAGAAAGCACTTTGCAGGGAAGATGTTTAGAATGTAAGACAGGAATTGTGGTTAAAGAAAATTATCGAAAGTTGAATCTTTATTGGGACTTTTGGAATTCAGGGAAGCCAATTTATGCAAAAGGCAAATAATAAAAACTAGTTTTTTCTTGTAGAAACATGGGTGCGTCGTATACTGGTATTATACGCGGCTCCAGCCCGCGAGAAGGGAGTTCAATTCTCTCCGCGCCCATCCTAAATTATATAAACTAATTTTTCTATAAATAGATATGACATCAAAACTTTTAGAAGATAATGAAAAACTTGTGAAAAAGTTTGGAGCTAGTTTAGCTTCTGAATTAAAAGATGTTCCTGATTTTTATACTTTTGAAAAAGGACTTGTTTATTCTCATAGAGATTTTGACAAATTTTTTGCAGCTTTAAAAAAAGGAGAAAAGTGCGCGATTGTTTCTGGATTTAATGCATCTGGAACAATTCATCTTGGTCACAAACCTGTTTTTGACACAAATTTATTTTTTCAGAAAAAATATAAAATACCGGTTTTTATTCCAATTTCAGATGACGAAAGTTATGTTACAGGAAAAGTCAGGGACCAAAAGCAAGCTTTAGAAAATGCACAACAACTTGCAAAAGAACTTTTAGCTTACGGTTTTGATCCTAAAAAAACTTATTTTATAATTGACCAGATTTATACAAATATTTACAATCTTGCTTTCAAACTTTCACGGAGAATTACCTTGTCTGAAATTAAAGCATCTTACGGATATGTGAATGAAAATAATATTGGTATGCATTTTTATCCTGCTGTTCAGTCAGCGCATATTTTGTTCCCTCAAGAACTTGGAATAAAACATGTTTTAGTTCCTATTGGACCTGATGAAGATTGCCATATTAGAATTGGAAGAGATGTTGCAGCGAGGATGGGTTATGAAAAACCTGCGATTCTTCATTTGCAATTTATGCCAGGAATCGACAACGACAAAATGTCAAAGTCAAAAAATAACCATATTTCATTGAAAGAAGACGAAAAATCTATCAGGAAAAAAGTTGCACGCGCATTTAGCGGTGGCCAAAAAGGAATTGAAGAACATCGAAAACTTGGAGGCAATCCAGAAATTGATATTGCTTGTCAATATTTAGATAAATTATTTTTAGATAAAAAGAAAAGCGAAAAACTTTTTGAAAATTATAGAAAAGGAAAGTTGTTAAGCGGAGAAGTTAAAAAACAACTTGCAGATGAACTTGTAAAATTTACAAAGAATTTTCAAAAGAACTTGAAAAAAGTTAGAGAAAAAGATGTCGAGAAATGTATTTTGAAAAACGATTCAAAACATTTATAAACTTATATGAACAATCCTTCATATGAATAACTCAACATATCATTTCTTTTTTGGAAGCTTGTCAAATCCACTTAGAGTTGAAATTGTTTTAAGTTTAAGAAAAAAAGAAAAAAGGGTGGGTGGGTTATCTAAGGAACTTAATGTTGAACAAAGCAAAATTTCTCATGCTCTTGCAGTTTTAAAACAATGCAATATTGTTGATGTTAAACAAAAAGGAAAATCGCGGATTTATTTTTTGAATAAAAAAACAATGGTTCCAATTCTTGATTTAATTGATAAACATGCAGAAACTTTTTGTGGCGGAAATTGCTCAATGTGTGGGGGTTGTCGATGAAACCCCTCTACTTTGACAATGCAGCGTCGACAAAAGTTGATTCAGAAGTTTTGAAAGAAATGCTTCCGTATTTTTCAGAACAATATGGAAATGCTTCGTCTATTCATCAAGTTGGACAAAAAGCACGGCAAGCTTTGGAAAAGAGTCGGAGAATTATTGCTCGAGAAATTAATGCAAAACGACATGAAATTATTTTTACTTCAGGCGGAACAGAATCAAACAACTTTACATTGAAAGGTTTGTTTTTTGAAAATTATCCAAAAAAAGATCACCTTATAGTTTCTAAAATTGAACATGATTGTATTTTGAACACATGCAAATGGCTTGAGAGCCGAGGGGCGAAAATAACTTATTTAGATGTTGATGAAAAAGGTTTTGTAAATTTAGAACAGTTGAAAAATTCTATTAATGAAAAAACTTTTCTGGTTTCAATTATGCACGCGAATAATGAAATTGGAACAATCCAAGATTTAGAAACAATTGGAAAAATTTGCAAAGAAAAAAAAGTTTTGTTTCACACAGATGCTTGTCAAAGTTTTACAAAAGTTTTAATTGATGTTAAGAAAATTAATTTAGATTTAGTAAGTTTGAACTCACACAAAATTCACGGACCAAAAGGTGTTGGTGCTCTTTATATTAAAGAGGGAACATTAATAACTCCTTTGATGCACGGCGGGGGGCATGAACATAAAATGCGAAGTGGAACTGAAAATGTTTCTGGAATTGTTGGTTTTGCGCGCGCTGTTGAAATTGCAAAAAAGAAAGATGTTGAAAACATGAAAAAGTTAAGAGATAAAATGATTAAAGGAATTTTGGAAATTGAAAACGCAAAATTAAACGGACCGATTATGGAAAAAAGATTGTGCAACAATGTTAATGTTTGCTTTAATAATGTCGAAGGAGAAGCGATAGGGGGCTATTTAGAAAACGCAGGAATTTACACTTCAACAGGTTCTGCTTGTGCATCACATTCTTTAGAATCAAGCCATGTTTTGAAAGCAATTGGATTAAAACAAATTCAGATAAACAGTTCGATTCGGATTTCAATTAATAAATACACAACAGAAAAAGAAGTTGATTATTTTCTTGAAAAAATTTATGAGATAATAAAAAAATTAAGAAGGTTTAGTCCGGTAAAATGAAAGAACGAGAAATAAAAGAAATCGTCAAAAAAGGTTATTCAGAAATTGCAAAAGGTTGTGGATGTTGCAAATGTTCTTCTGAAAAAATTTCAGAATCAATAGGATATTCTAAGGAAGAAATTTCCAATGTTCCTGAAGCAAATTTAGGTCTTGGGTGTGGAAATCCTCTTGCCTTAGCAAAAATAAAAAAAGGTTCAACTGTTTTAGATTTAGGATGCGGAGCAGGATTTGATGTTTTCTTGGCTTCAAAAAAAGTTGGGCCAAATGGAAAAGTTATAGGTGTTGATATAACAGAAGCAATGTTAGAAAAAGCAAAGAACAATTCTAAAAAATATGGTTATAAAAATGTTGAGTTTATTTTAGGAGACATTGAAAATTTGCCTTTAGAAAATAATTCTATTGACTTTATTATAAGTAACTGTGTTATAAATCTTGCTCCAAACAAAGACAAAGTTTTTCGAGAATCTTTTAGGGTTTTAAAAAAAGGGGGAAAAATGTTTGTTTCAGATATTGTTTTATTAACAGAGCTTTCTGAAGAAAAAAAGAAAGATGAAAAATTAATTACGGGGTGTGTTGCAGGAGCTTTGTTGAAAGAAGATTATTTAGATGAAATAAAAAAAGCAGGTTTTAAATTTAAAATTTTAAATGAAGACAAAGAAATTAGTAAAAGACAATATTCTGGAATTGCGCTTGAAAGTTTAAAGGTTGAGGCAGTGAAATGAATTATTCAAAAAAAGTTATGCAACATTTTCTGAACCCGAAAAATATGGGACTGATGAAGAACCCAGATGGAGTTGGAAAAGTGGGAAATCCTGTTTGCGGGGATATTATGGAAGTTTTTATTAAAGTTAAAAATAAAAAAATTTCAGATATAAAATTTCAGACATTTGGTTGCGTCGCTGCAATTGCAAGCTCAAGTATGATTACAGAACTTGCAAAAGGAAAAACAATTGAACAAGCAAAAAAATTAAATTACAAGGAAATTTCAAAAAATCTAAAAAATCTTCCTTCACTAAAATTACATTGCTCTGCTATGGCTATTCAAGCATTAAAAAAAGCGATTGAGGACTTTGAAAAAAATGGAAAATAAAAAAATTAAAAAGATATTTCTTTTTCTTGCCCTAATCTTTTTTTTGTATTTATTTATATTTTCTTTGGTTTTAATTAAAAGTAGTCTCTCTGAATTTGGGCAAGAGGTTCTTAAAGTTACAAGGGATGAAATAAAACCCATAAATGCATTTGGATTTGGCTGGCTTCTAACTTTAATTATGCAATCCAGCGGGGCTGCAACTTCAACTTTAATTGTTTTAAATTCAACAGGATTAATCGGAATGAGTTTACTTGTTTTTATGGTAATAGGAACAAGAATTGGAACAATTATAACTTCTTTGTTTGTGGCTTTTTTTATTTCCGGAAAAAGAAGAGATTTTCGGCATGGTTTTGAAATTGGACTTATTAATTTAGTTTATGCATTTCCAATAGCAATAATAATGTTCGCCGGCGAATATTTTTTTAAATTCTTTTCTAATACTGGAAATTATTTTATTTCCTTGGGAATTCCCTTTAAATTAAATTTTATTGAAATTATTACCCTCCCTTTAATTAATTTCATTTCTTTTCTTCCAAAAATAATTTTAATTATCCTTGGGATATTGTTTTTGCTCATCAGTTTAAAAAAATTACCAAAGACTATCCTTGGCTTGTGGGGTGAAGATTATCTAAAAAAGAAAATAAATAAACAATTAGGAAGCAAGTGGAAATCTTTTTTAATGGGATTTCTAATTACTGCAACATTGATGTCTACAAGCATAACAATAACCCTGCTTATTCCAATTGTTGTAATGAGATTGGTTAATTTAAAAAAAGTTATCCCATATATTATTGGAGCTAATTTGGGCGGAATTAGCGATGCTGTTTTAGGGGGATTAATTATAGGAAAAAGTTCTTTGCCTGCAATATTTACATATGTTTCTTTTTCTATTATAGGATTGTTGTGGCTTTTTAACACTAATCTGCTTTTTAAAATTACTAAACATATTTCAAAAAAAACCTTACATATTTCAAAAAATAGGGCTTTGCTTTTTATTTTAATTTTTGTTTTGTTGGCCCTAATTTTAACTTTTATTTGAAATGAAATTTTTATTATATTTACTTGTTCAAATATTTTCTTTCTTAAATAAAACTAAAAACTTAGGCAAAAATTTATTTTTCATTAAATAAATCTGTGCTTAAATATTTCTCGCCTCGGTCAGGAAAAATAACTACAATGGTTCCTTTTTCTATTTTTTTGGCAATTTCAATTGCAGCATATAATGCAGCTCCGCTACTCATCCCTACAAAAATTCCTTCTTTTTTAATAATCTCCCTTGCTATATCAAATGCCTTTTCAGTTTCAACCATAATGGTTTCATCAATTTGTAAAGGGTCGTAAATTGTAGGGACTATTGCTTCTTCCATATTTTTTAATCCTTGAATATAATGTCCTTTTACTGGGTGTGCACAAACAATTTTTATCTTGGGATTATTTTCTTTAAGGGCCTTTCCTACTCCCATAATTGTGCCTGAAGTTCCAATTGCTGAAACAAAATAATCTATTTTTCCGTTTGTTTGTTTCCAAATTTCTTCTGCTGTTATTTTATAATGTGCAAGTTTATTATATTCATTAGAAAATTGATCTGGCATAAAATATTTTTCAGGATATTGTTTAACTAATTCTCTTGCTTTTTTAATTGCTCCATCTGTGCCAAGTTCAGCATCAGTAAAAGTAACTTTTGCACCAAAAGATTTAATCATTTTTACTCTTTCAATAGATACTGCTTTACTCATAACAATTTCAACATCATAATTTTTAACTACCCCTATCATAGCTAAACCAATTCCTGTATTTCCCGAAGTTGGCTCAATAATTGTTTTCCCTTTTGTTAATTTTCCTTCTGCTTCTGCTTGCTCAATCATTTTCAACGCCACCCTATCTTTAATACTTCCTGTGGGATTAAAGCCCTCAATTTTAGCATAAATACTAACATTCTTATTTGGATTTAATCTATTTATTTTAACAAGAGGCGTATTTCCAATGGTTTGTAAGATGTTCTCGAATATCATAAGAGAATATAAAAATAAAAGTTTTTAAATTTAGTGTTGAACCATCAATATTGTGCACAATAGTTTATTTTAAAAAATCACTTCTTTTTCTTAACTTTCTTTTTCAGTGTTTTGCAACATTTCATTTCAGAAAACCAGAAAATGTATAAAATTGCCAAAATTCCAAATGTATTGAAAATTGCTAATGCTATGAACCAAACCACAGAACCTTTTCTTGCAGATTTCCATAAAGCTAAGAGCTTCCATGCAGAAGACCAAAGCATAACTATCCATAACAAAAGTACAGAAATCCCAAGACTTGCTGCAATTGGTGTTAAATAATTTACCATGTTCACCTCCGAACAAATTAAGGAAATTTGCTTTAAAAAACTGTTGAAAGTGTGTCATCATCTCCTGATAGTTGTAAATGTTTAAATACTAAATAAATTATATTTTAATAATTCTACAATTTGTAGTAAAAAAATATCTTTAATATACAATATATTGTATGTTGATGCCATCTTAAAATGGAATGCCCTTATTGTTCATCAAGCTCAAAAGTTACAGATAAAAGAAAATCTCCAGAAGGCATAAGAAGGCGAAGAGAGTGTTTGAGGTGCAAAAAGAGGTTCACTACTTATGAAAAAATTGAAAAAAGTGAATTCTATGTGATAAAAAAAGATGGCAGAAGAGAAAGGTTTAATCGAGAAAAACTTGAAAATGGAATTGAACGTGCTTTTGAAAAACGGCCGATTCAAAAAGAAAAAATATCTCAGATGATAAACGAAATTGAAGATATTTTGAGGAAAAAAGGCAAAAAAGAAATTAAAAGCACAACTATCGGAGAACTTATAATGAAAAAAATAAAAAAACTCGACAATATTGCATACATTCGGTTTGCTTCTGTTTATAGAGAATTTCAAGACATCAAAGATTTTAAACGTGAATTAAAGGGGTTGGGGTGAAATGGTTGGAAAAATACGAAAACGAGATGGAAGCGTAGTTTCTTTTTCAAAAGAAAAAATAATTGAAGCAATTTGGAAAGCTGTGAAAGCTGTTGGTGGCAAAGACAAAGAAAAAACAATTCAAATTTCAAATTCTATTTTTGAAACATTAGAACAAAAATATGGAGAATTTGGAGTTCCTGATGTTGAAGAAGTTCAAGACCTTGTTGAAAAAATTTTAATTGAAGGAGGTTATGCAAAAGTTGCAAAAGCTTATATTCTTTATAGAAAAAGCCATGAAGAGCTGCGAAATGTTAAAGGACTTTTTGACACAATTGAAGCTGTTGATGATTATATTTCTTTAAATGATTGGATGGTTAAGGAAAACTCGAACATGGGTTTTTCGTTGCAAGGACTTAATAATTATATTGCTACAAAAATAATTAGTAATTATTGGACAAGAAGAATTTATCCTGAAGCTATTCGTAAAGCACATGAAAACGGAGACATTCATGTTCATGACCTTGGAACCTTGGGTGCATATTGTGTTGGATGGGATTTAAAGGACTTGCTCTTAACAGGTTTTACAGGAGTTACAGGAAAAGTTGCTTGCAAAGCTCCAAAGCACCTTAGAACAGCACTGGGTCAGGTAATCAACTTTTTTTATACTTTACAAGGAGAAAGTGCAGGTGCTCAGGCATTTTCAAATTTTGACACCTTATTAGCTCCTTTTATTCGCTATGATAACATGACTTACAAAGAAGTTAAACAATGCATGCAAGAATTTTTGTTTAATATGTCTGTTCCAACAAGAGTTGGTTTTCAAACACCTTTTACAAATATTACAATGGACTTGAAAGTTCCAAATTATATGAAAGATGAACCTGTGATAATTGGTGGCAAACCGCAAAAAGAAACTTACAAAGAGTTTCAAAAAGAAATCGACATAATTAATCAGGCTTTTGTAGAGTGCATGGTTGAAGGTGATGCAAAAGGAATGATTTTCACTTTTCCGATTCCAACTTATAATATTACAAAAGATTTTGATTGGGACAATCCTATCCACGACAAAATCTGGGAAATGACTGCAAAATATGGGATTCCTTATTTTTCTAATTTTATAAATTCAGATATGAAACCTGAAGATGCTCGAAGTATGTGTTGCAGATTAAGAATAGACCAAAAAGAATTACAAAGAAGAGGCGGTGGTTTGTTTGGATCAAATCCTCAAACAGGTTCGCTTGGCGTTGTTACAATAAATTTGCCTAGGTTGGGTTTCAAATATTCAGATGAAGAAAGTTTTTTTCAAAGATTAGAAGAACTTATGGAGCTTGCAAAAGAAAGTTTAGAAATTAAAAGAAAAGCAATTGAACAATTTACAGAAAAAGGTTTGTATCCTTATTCAAAATTTTATTTAAGGTATGTTTATCAGAGATTTGGAAAATATTGGAAAAATCATTTTTCAACAATTGGATTAATTGGAATGAATGAAGCTATTTTGAATTTTCTTCCTGAAGAAAATATTGGAACTGAAAAAGGAAAAGCTTTTGCAACAAAAGTTTTGAATTTTATGCGGACAAAACTTGAAGAATTTCAAATGGAAACAGAAAACATTTACAATCTTGAAGCAACTCCTGCCGAAGGAACTTCATATCGTTTTGCCCGTTTAGATAAAAAAAGATTTGGAAATATAATTGTTGCAAATGAAATTTCTGTCAAAGAGAAAAATTCAAAACCGTATTATACAAATTCTACCCAACTTCCTGTGAATTATACAAAAGATTTGTTTCATGCTTTAGAATTGCAAGATGGTTTGCAATGTTTATATACAGGTGGAACTGTTTTTCATTGTTTTGTTGGAGAAAAGCTTGAAAAAGATGCTGTGAAACAACTTGTGAAAAAAATTGCTGAGAACTTTAGTTTACCTTATTTTACATTAACTCCTATTTTTTCGATTTGTCCTGTTCATGGATATATTTCAGGAGATCACCAATATTGTCCTAAATGTGATGCAGAAATTGGGTATAATCCAAATGCAAATTTAGAAATGAAAATTCCTATTGAGGTGAAGAAATGACAGAAAGAACAAAATGCCAAAGAGTAACGCGGTGTGTTGGTTACTTTAGGCCAATAGATCAGATGAACGAAGGAAAACAAGAAGAGGTCAATGATAGAGTAATGTTTGAAGTAGGCACTTGCCAATAAAATGAAAATAAAAGGTTTGCAAAAATTGACTTTGATAGATTATCCAGGAAAGTTAGCTTGTACTATTTTTCTTTTTGGTTGTAATTTCCGATGTGGATTTTGCCATAACCCTGAATTGGTTCTTAATAAATTAGGGGGGAATATTTCTGAACAAGAAGTTTTAGATTTTCTTGAAAAAAGGAAAAAGTATCTTGAAGGAATTTGTATTACAGGTGGAGAACCACTTTTAACATTGGAAAAGAATTTTCTTGAAAAAATAAAATCACTTGGGTATAAAATAAAATTAGACACAAACGGAAGTTTTCCTGAAAAACTTGAAGAATTTGTTTCAGAAGGATTAATTGATTTTGTTTCAATGGATATTAAAAGTTCAAAGGAAAATTATCTAAAAGTTTCAAATTCTAAAATTGAAATTGAAAAAATTGAAAAAAGTATTAAATTAATTTCTGGGTTAAAAGATTATGAGTTCAGAACCACAATTCTTGAAGAAATTCATACTACTGAAGAAATGGAAAAAATTGGAAAATGGTTAAATGAATTAATTGGAAAAATACCAAAAAAATATTTTCTTCAAGGATTTAAAAATAATGGAAAATTTATTGACCAAAAATACCAAAACAAAATTGATGTTACAGAAGTTTTTCTTGAAAGATTAAAACAAAAAATTGAATGTTATTTTGAAGAAGTTGGAATTAGGGTTTAAAACAAATTCTAGAAGACAATAATATTTAAAAGAAAGAAATCTTTTCAAAAAACATGAAAACAAGACCTGAATGGGAAGAATATTTTATGAGCCAAGCTATTCTTGCTTCATATAGAGCAAGTTGTAAGTATATTCAAGCAGGAGCTGTTATTGTCAAAGACAAAAGAATTATTTCTACCGGTTATAATGGAGCTCCGCCCGGTCTTAAAAATTGTTTGGATAATGATTGCAGAAAGGATTTAGCTGGAATCAAACAAGGCGAGAAAAATTCTGGTATGTGCATAGGAGAACATGCAGAAAGAAACGCAATACTTCAAATTTCAAGAGAACAATCAAAAGGATCTACCATTTATTCAAGACTTCTTCCTTGTACTGATTGTGCTAAACAAATTATTGGTGCTGAAATTGAAGAAGTTTATTATTTTGAAATATATAAAGAAAAAAATAATATAGCTAGAGAAATTCTTAAAGAAAAAGGGGTTTCATTAAAAAAATTTGAAAACACAAATCTAATTAAATTAAAAGAGTTCTTAGAGGGAATCTATAATAAAAATGGTTTTAAAATTTAATGGACAAGAATTTACAACAGATGATGACTTGAAAATAACTTCGTTAGGAGTTTTGCCTAGTAAAGAAATAAAAAATAAAAGATTAAAGGAAATATTTTTGCAAAAATATGGGAGAAGTTTTTTAGGTGCAGATGATTTAGTTCCTTATGCACAATCCCTTGTTTCAGGTGGAATGGATTTTGAACAATTAGAAAATGAAATTTTAGGAGATATATTAGATCCTGAAAAAGAAGATTTAAGAGAAATTGAATTTAAAAAATCTGCAACAGGAATTGCAAGAGGTCATTCCTTAGGAGGGTTGCCAGTTATTGCACTTGGAATAACTGGAACAAAAATGATTGATTCTGGTTTAACAGGTTTAGTTTATTCGCGTTCTTTGGCCACAAGCAGTAGAAGAAGAGAAACTACTGCTTCGGAAATATCTGTTCCAAAAATATTAACAAAACCAGAATATCAAACAATTTTACACGAATATTTAAAAATTTCAAAAGAAGTTTTAGATATGGCTCACGTGTTTAAAGAAAAATTTGGAAAACTAGGTGGTGTTGAAACCTTTAACAAAGTTATTCCATACAATAATCCAGCAAATTTATTTTATACAGTTCCTCTTGATTCTTTAACAACCCTTAAGTTTGAAACAGAAGCAGATCAACAAAACAAAAATGGAAATTTTGTTCCAAGAGAAATACATTCCTTAACAGAATCTTTTTTTGACTTAACAAAAAAAAATGGAATGGATATTATGTTTAATCAAAGAATACAAGTTCCAAGAGATACTTATTTACATTACACTGTTTTTACAGATCCTAACTCCTCTTCATATATTGGGGATTTAATTCAAACTCACGGACTAAAAATATCTCCAAAAATAATTGAATCTAATAATTATGCTTCTGCTGGTTTTAGAAAAGGATTGAAACAACTTGAACAAATTTTAAAAGAAGCTCATGAAACATTTGATCCTGAACTACTTTTAGAAAAATCAAAACAAGCTATGTTTGAGTTAAGAGAATTTTCAGCAAATTATAATTCTTCTATCAATGTCAAAATTCTGGATTCTTTGTCTTGGAGGGTTTGGTCTGAACAAAAAAGACATGCAACATTAAAACAAAATGTAGAATCTATTTATATTGCAGCAGATCGAGCTTTTAAAAACATTTCACATCTTTTACCAGAAATAAATTCTATTAATGAAAATGTTTGGAAC